>Ga0222718_10000042_pt1 | contig 127885 bp, 105 predicted proteins | sample C33_27DmetaG_FD_165045 | JGI IMG/M metagenome (GOLD analysis project Ga0222718, IMG submission 165045) | Estuarine water microbial communities from San Francisco Bay, California, United States - C33_27D | ecosystem: Environmental > Aquatic > Marine > Unclassified | place: USA: California...
TTCCAAACGGAATCTGTCCCCTGCCGACCTCCCCAAGGAAGCCGCCTCATTCGATTTACCAATTGCTTTGGGGATGTTGACCGCCAGCAGTCAATTGGAATCTGATCGATTCGACGATTTCGCTGCTGTCGGAGAATTGGCACTGAACGGTTCTTTGAGACCGATCAAGGGAGCGCTCTCTATGGCTCTTGCTGCGCGTGATCAGGGGAAAACGGGGATTGTCGTCCCGGTCGCCAATGCCGAGGAGACCGCCGTGGTTGAAGGTCTTCAGGTGTTTGCCGTTGATAGTCTCGCCGAGGCGGTCGGTTTTTTTTCGGGACAGCTCGACATGACACCGGTCGATTTCAGTTGGGACACAGCAGTGACAAACCAAGGGGCTTATCAAATTGATTTTTCGGATGTGAAGGGGCAAGAACAAGCCAAACGTGCGGTGACTGTGGCTGCGGCGGGAGCCCATCATTTATTGATGATTGGTTCTCCCGGCTCGGGTAAGACCTTACTGGCGTCTCGATTTGGTACGATTCTTCCTCCTTTATCGTCCGATGAAAGCCTCTCGACAACTCGTATTTACTCGGCGGTCGGTCGTCTCGATGATGGACAATCGTTGGTTCTTCAAAGGCCGTTTCGTTCGCCTCATCATACCATTTCAGAAGCAGGCTTAGTGGGAGGCGGAAGCACTCCCGCACCGGGCGAAATTTCTTTGGCTCATAATGGTGTCCTGTTTCTGGATGAACTCCCCGAATTCAATCGCAGAACACTGGAAGTGATGCGACAGCCGTTAGAAGAGAATTGTGTCACCATCAGCCGGGCGATTGGTTCGGTGACTTTCCCCGCCCGCTTGATGTTGGTGGCTGCAATGAACCCATGCCCATGCGGGTATCGGGGAGATCCCAAACGAAACTGCAATTGCAATCCGATCCAAGTTGAACGGTATGTCAGCAAAATATCGGGACCGCTCATTGATCGAATTGATATCCATATTGAAGTCCCACCGGTCCCGTTTCGCGAGCTGACAAATGCCAAAGAAGGAACCGATTCTGCCACGATGCGGGCAAGAGTTCTGGAAGCACGTGAGCGTCAAGCCCATCGCTTTCAGGAAGACCGTGATCAGTTGAACGGCAAGATGGCACCACGACAGATTCGTACGTTTTGCAAACTCGATTCAGAAGCTGAGTCGCTGCTGAAGACCGCGATGGAAACGATGGGGTTATCCGCACGTGCTCACGACAAAATACTCCGAGTGAGCCGAACGATTGCCGACCTCGATGGCAGCGACCAGATTTCAGCCATCCACCTCAGTGAAGCAATCAACTATCGCACACTGGATCGTGCAGGTTGGGCGTGAGAACGAAAAATTTGAAAATCACTTTATCTGCACCATACCACTGATTTTTTTGAAGATTTTCCTATTGGTCCTGTGCAATGATAAACTGTCAAAAAACATACAGCTTGTATTGCTGACCTCCTCAACGTAGACAATGAGAACGCTTTGAACACCCACAAAATCTGTCCAATACGGCGTTCCCTGGTTGCGCTGGCGATCATTTCTCTCAATCTTTCTGTGTCTCTACATGCGGCTCCTGACGAGAAACCGACATCCTGGACTCTTGGCCCCACCGGAATGCGAGGCTGGGCAAGATTCGAGAAAATGTCGACTGCGAAAGCCCGCGAGATTCAGATTAGCGAAGTGGAACATAACTCTCCCGCTGACGGCGTGTTAGAGGTCGGAGATATCATTTTAGGGGTGGGGAGATCGACATTCGATGGCGATGCGCGGATTCAGTTTGCAAAAGCAATTACTGAAGCAGAACGACGCGAGAATCGTGGCGAACTCATACTGCTGGTGAGACGGAAGGGGCGTAATGATCGCGTCACGCTCAATTTGCAAGTCATGGGGAGTTATCGTGAAACCGCTCCATTTGATTGTCCCAAGTCGCGGAGGATTCTCGAACAGGGTTGGGACAGGCTGGCCAAGCAAATGAAGAGTGCTCCCACCGATGGCCACATTATCACACGAGCCATCAATGCGTTAGCTTTGTTGTCGAGTGGCGAGAAGAAATATCATCCGTTACTCCGCGAGCAGGCAAAGATTCTCTCAACGTACAATCAGTCTTCAGGCGTACGGACTTGGCAATACGCTTACGTCAATCTTTATCTGGCGGAATACACTCTCGCGACCGGCGACAAGAGTTTTCTCGAAGAGGGGCTCCAACGGATGACGAAGCTGATCGTCGACGGACAAAGCGCAGTGGGTTCTTGGGGACATGCGTTTGCCGATCCCCGCACAGACCGACTCATTGGCTACGGTATGATGAATGCCCCCGGTATCCCTTTAACTTATTCGCTGGTTTTAGCTCGTGAAGCCGGTGTGACTGTTCCCGGTCTTGATGAAGCGATCAACAAAAGTGCGATGCTTCTTCGCTTTTATGTCGGCAAAGGAGCCATCCCGTACGGCGATCATGCTCCCTGGATTCAAACACACGATGATAATGGGAAGAACGGAATGGCGGCAGTATTGTTCGACTTTCTGGAAGAAGCAGAAGCGGTTGAATATTTCTCACGAATGTCGGTCGCCTCTCACGGCGAAGAACGTGAAATGGGACACACAGGAAATTTCTTCAATTTGACTTGGGCGCTGCCAGGTGTGGCTCGTTCTGGACCAGATGCAACGGGAGCCTGGTTAGAAGAGTATGGTTGGTACTTCGATTTGGCACGACGCTGGGACGGAACGTTCCACTACCAAGGTCCACCTCAAGGGAAACGAGAGGTCTATGATCAATGGGATTGCACCGGCGCTTATCTTCTCGGCTTCAGTCAGTTTTCTCAGAACACCTACATCACAGGTCGTAAACTTAGCACTGCCCCACAAATCAGTCGAACCACTGCCGAGCAACTCATTGATGATGGTCGAGGGTGGTCAAATCTCGACCGTAACAGTTTCTACGATAACCTGAGTACCGAGCAATTGTTCGAGCGTTTGTCGAATTGGTCCCCCGTCGTGCGAGAACGAGCGGCGTTGGCTCTTGAACGACGAAAACAGGAAGATTTCACCGACGATCTGATTGCCCTACTCAACTCAGCCGATCTTTCCGCTCGCTACGGTGCCTGTCAGGCATTTCAGCTCCAACGTGGTCGAGCCGCCAAAGCTGTTCCTACGTTGCTCAAGGCATTCCGATCGGACGATCTCTGGTTGAGAATTCTTGCGGCGGAAGCTCTTGCCTCCATGGGAAATCAGGCAAACTCAGCAATCCCTGTGATGTTGAAGCGGTTGACCCAAAAACCATCGCCCGAAGACCCTCGCAATATGGAACAGAGATATTTATCTATTGCCCTCTTTAACAAACGAGGTGGTTTATTGGGGCATTCGCTGGAAGGTATTGATCGCGAGATGCTGCTTGATGCGGTCCGTGCGGGACTCACAAATCAGGATGGTCGAGCACGAGGATCCCTTTCGAGCGTTTATAAAAACCTTTCCTATGAAGACATCTCGCCATTGCTTCCTGCCATCAAGCAAGCCGTTGTCGAACCCGCACCCAGCGGCATCATGTTCGCGGATGGAATTCAAATGGCAGGCCTGGAACTCTTTGCTCAAAACCGGATCGAAGACGGAATCGAACTTTTGGTGGACTATGCTCGCAATCAAAAGAAGCACGGCAGCCAAAAGCGGATTGTCGATGTGATGAAGTGGCTCAAACAATACGGCGCACATGCTCAACGTGTCATTCCGCAACTGGAATCGATGGCGATTTATTTCGAGACCGGCGAAGAAGACTTTCCCAAGAGGGTGAGCTTAGAGAAAGCAAAAGTCGTTCGCGAGACCATCATGGAAATTGAGAGACTCAAAAACGAACCCGAGTTGATGAAGCTGAATCTTTGAAAACTCGAACTTAATAGGTGTCGTGGAGAACCAGCATTGGTTGTTGGTTGTCTTATCGATTCATACCCGCATGCGAAATCTGAAGGGAGTAGAAAAACACACTGGCTAAGGCTGACAGGATCGCCACACCACGACAGAAAAGAATGTTCATGAGGGGACACTTTCATTCGAATAGGAATACGCATCAACTAATTCTGGACAGACCTCATCGCGCGGCGTCTCACGAGATATCCGGGAACGCAGCCAAGTAGGATCAAAACTGACGAAGGCTCAGGGATTGGTTCAACACCTGCATAAAAGTTATCAAACCCAAACCCCGGGCCTCCCGTTGCATCTCCTTGATACGAGATTCGCATTCCTCCGATGTCGGTGAATCCACGAGAAAAACTGAATGGAGTGGCCAAGCCATCTCCTGTTCCCGGAGTCATTCGGTCGAGCATTTGTGAGTCGAGAACATTATTGTTGTTATCATAAATTTCAATCATCCACCGCTCCTCTGTGCCATCAGAGGGTCGGAATTCAATGTCGAATATTTCAGCAGAGACATAAGAAACTGGGTTGCTAAAACTGACGAGCAGATCCAGAGGGCGATTGTTTCGGATCGTGTCATCCACCAGGAAGAATGACCCATTCTGCTGACCGGGCAATAAAGAGTCATGGTAGATTGCACCCAGTCCACTGACGAAGCCAATGGTGGGGTCACCCACCTGCGCAATCACGGGGCGAGAGCCATCTGCCAATTGAAATTGGATTCCCTGTGTATTGAGAAATTGATTTTAGATCAATTGCCCCTGAGTCGGCGTTCCCATACCGGGGATTGTTTCAAAGTCGACAAATCCGGCTTGAACTACAGGCGAACAGATATTTGCGAACCATAGGATTTGAAGAGTGGTGAAAATACGCATGACGAATACCTTCTAAGAGGACTATATGAGAGGCTGTTAGTATTCTGAGTCGAATCAGAAGTTGCGTTTTTTGCGAGTGAATATCCCCATCAATGTGAGACTGATCAGACAGATCGAGCCGGGTTCAGGAACTGCCGTGATCCGAAAAGCACTGGAACGACTTGTGGGTGAATAGACCCAGTTGGAAACATCATTGAACTTTCGATAGTTTCCCGAAAAGGGAAATTGTGTGGAGACCCATTGCCAAGCCGGGGCATTACGAGAGGAACCGGTATCGGGATCCACATCGGCTACTTCCAACCAATAATCTGATCCTGGTGTCAACTCGAAACCAGCCCCCGTGAGATAGACATCGTATTGATTCACCCAAAATCCATTTTCTCCCGCATTGATGACTGCTGTCGGAGCAACAGCCAATATTGTTTGCTGAGAAGCAATCGCTCCGGGTGGTTCTGGACCAAAGCCATCGTATTCATAAATTGTCACTTGAAAGTCTAATGGAGCAGACACAACCGGTGACGCGAGTGTTGTACCGGTGAATCCCCCCCAGAAGGTCAGTGCAATATCTGCCAAACCCGAAACTTCACTGGCGGGTGCCCAGGCAAATCGATTTGCGACTCGTTGCTTTGAAATCGAGGATGTCGTGATATCGGATTGGACCATCTCATAGAGCGTGTCTTCTTGCGAAGCAGGAGGAGCATTATGGACGACCCAGTCCGCCCGCACAGGAGAATTTACGCCAATATCGAATACCAACAAAACCAGGCAGGTCACGATTGGGAGAGGAGTTCTATTAATCATGGAATTTCTCACTGTTGATCGAAATGTTCCGCGTGCTGAAGTAAATCCTGTATTCGAATGACAATGAGATTGTCTCGGCTTCCGTGCTCAGAACTGAATTGCGCAACAATGTTCTCCCCATTGGGACTGATCCAGAGCAAACGTGATAAGCGCGCATCGTCTCCCCAGAGTTCATCCGTAAGCAGTTCGTTGAAATACCAGGTCTTTTGTTGTCGGCGTGAGTAGATCCAGCCTCCCCGTTTTCCCTCACCAATAATTGTGAGAGCATCGTTGGACATCGATACCGGTGATCCCTCCACGCCGAAAAAGTAATCCAAAGTGATTCCTTCAGGGTGAAGACTGGCGGTAAACCCTCCTCGCTCAGGATGAACACCAAGAACTCTCCGACCATCATTATTGATTTCGAGAAACTCGACATTGGGATCGAGCAGCAGATCGGTGGCGATCTCGATGCGTTCTCCGGGATAGCGAAGACACCAAGGTCGTTTGACGAGTATGCCATTTAAATCTACCTCGACATTCCCGACCACGATTTGCCCATCGTGACTCTGATCACGCCAAACAAGCGAACGTGCTTGGGGAACCGGAGGAACGGAAGTCACTAGCTCCCCATCGCTTCGTTGAAAGCAAACCACCAGTTCTTTCGGAACTGCTTTCGGTTTACCAATGAATAAATTGAGATCAGATGTTAATTTTGCCGGGATGAACGATTCGCAATTGGGGACGAAAGTATCCGCCTCTTCTCCCAAACGATCTCGTATCACATAACAATGATTCAGGTATGACTTTCCGATGAGCAGATAGCGACCGTTCGGAGAGATATCGAGATAGCCCGCTTGGGTAGGGGTGTATGTAGAGTCCAGAATGCTCGTAACCTCATCGGGATGATCGTTTGGCGACCAAGTAAATCTGTACGAAGCTCCGGGTACGCGCCCTTCCACGCGCCCGATTACTACGACTTCATCGATGCCTCCAAATCGCATCGGTAGAATCTTTTCTCCCGGTTCCGCCGTCATTAAAACCGAGGCCCAATTTTCGACTTTTTCTGGAGTAAAGGAGGGCGTCAGAGCCTGAAGTTGTAACGAGTCAGGAACTGATGAATTGAATTGAGGCGATATTGCGAAAAAATACGTTCCGAGAACAGCCAGTAAGAGAATCACCGAAAGACTGATTCGTCGAAGAGTAGAGCGACGCCGCAATCTGATTGGATGTAACGTCTTGAAATCTATCGAGGGACTTGATTCCAGAGACAACGAACCGAGACGTCCAAGATCAGCACCCCGAGAGTAAGAATCTAACTTTCCTGATAGTTCCTTGAACGATCCTAACCTCCCATCAGGATCCCTATGAAGAAGCTGCTCAATTAACAGGATCAGATCTTTGGGAAGGCTATCGCGACTCTCAGAAGGTATATTAAGAAGCTGTGGGGTGTCTGTTTGTGTTCCGTGGAGTGGGTGAAATCGATGCCCGTGACGAAAGGGAGTTTCTCCAACCAGCAACTTATAAAACGTGACACCCAAGCTGTAGATATCGGCGCGATGATCGACAGTTCCCGAATCCAGCGCCTGCTCGGGTGCCATGTAATCGAGCGTCCCCATCACTTGACCGGTCCGGGTGAGTTCCTCCTCCAACTCACCCGCGATATGGGCTAAGCCCATATCCATGATCTTAACTTCACCATCACGAGTCAGCATAATGTTTGACGGCTTGATATCCCGATGAATCAGTCCTTGATCATGGATGTATTGCAGGGCTATTGCTGCTTGACGAATCATTTCACAGGCATCGGCCACGGCCAATGTGCCAGATTGTTTCAACAGCGTCGAAAGATTCACACCGTGAACCAACTCCATCGCCAGGAAATGCACCTCACCCGCCTCACTCGCATCGAGTGCCTTTACAATACCAGGATGATTTAACTTTCCGACCGCACGCATCTCTCGCTCGAAACGGGCAATCGACTTCGGATTCCGCATTCGCCAGGAAGGCAAGACCTTTAGCGCTACCTCTTGATTGAGCTTCTGGTGGCGGGCGCGATAAACCGTTCCCATTCCCCCTTGTCCGATCGACTCTAGCAATTCATAGGCACCAATCATCTGACCGGGCGTAAACTCGCTTACGTACGGCTGCCGATCAGTTCGTTCTGTCAGCGCTTGATCGAGTGACACTAAAGCAATTCCGCGCACGGCTCGTTCGCATTCGGGTTCTCGTATGATTTCCAAGCCGCGACTCGGTTCGCCTTCCTGCAAAATACGAACATACCCATCCAACTCATCCATCAAATGATGAATCGTGGGCATCTGCCGACTACTGTCGAGACCGCGTTTGCGGAGTTCGTCCAGCTCAGAGAGGCCTTCGATAAGTTGGTCGTTTTCAGGAGGCATAAATTCGGGTTCGTCTTGATTCATGATCGTTCCCAAAGCAAACACACGTCTGCTCTTGGAAAGAGAGGGAATGTTTAATTCCAGTCACTCTCACCAAGAACGAAACAGCGTTGGTCGAAAATTGGAAATGGGGCAACATTTCGTCACAAGCAGGACGAATCAGAGTTCTCAGAAGGAAAACTCACAAGAGGGATAACACTGCACCGCAGGAGCGACAAGAATTAGACAAACCACATGAGCTTAAAGACTTACAGCCTTTCGAGTTCTTCTTTCAATCGTTTGAGAACGCGAAACTTGGCGTGTCTCACAGAAGATTCTGTAATTCCGAGAGATACTGCAATAGATGCCGCCGACTCGTTCTCAATGGCCATTCGCCAGAATGCGGACCAGGTACTCTCCTGAAAATCGTCCCGAATCATTTCCAAAGCACGATGTACCAACAATTGCTCACTCTCATCTGCTTGATGAAGCTGTGAGGACGAATCTTTCAATGGGTCGGGGAGCTGATCGAAGAGAAGTTGAGCATCACTTCCACCTCGCGCTTCGGGCAGATGTGCTTCCTTTCGCCAACGATCACGAAACACATTTTTGGTCACAATCAACAGCCAACCCCGAAAGTTACCAGAGCTGTAACCATCAATTCGTTTCCATAAAGTATGGAAGACATCCTGAGCCAAATCAGAGGCATCATCAGGATTGAGGCCGAATTGTCGTCCCCAGTAATAAACCAGAGGTCCGTAGAGATTGGCAAATCGTTTCCACGCAATGGGATCCTGCAATTGAACCCGTTCGATCAGAGCCGATGACGTGGATAATGTGTCTTGAACTGTCATCGATAATCCTCAGACCGAGTATTCTATCACTTCCTGAAACATACCTGCTTAGATAACCCGTCACAACATTGAATTCTTATTGTGGCGGGTCTCATCAATCATAAGGTTTCAATCGCCTGAAAGACTGAGGGCCAACAAATCGCTCATCCGCGCATAAAAAAACAGGGGCCGGCATAATGCCGACCCCCATTCTCTCGGGTCTGATTGTCGAACGACCTTACGATCATTCGCCGTAGTACTTGGTCATTTCCTCAAAGATCAGCGGCTCTTGAATCGAGTCACTGGTGAGGCGGGCTCGGAACCGGTGATTTCCGGCGGTCGAGCCTTTGACCTGAATCTGATAAGTCACTTCCTGATTCGGTTTCAAGTTCTGAACCGAGCGGAAGAAGACGATTCCTTTTTCCACCACATGATCCGATGGACCTTTGGCAGAAACAAATTTCACACCTTCTGGCAGTTCAAATGCAACACCGACATTCCCGGCTGCAATCGATCCACCGTTCTTGACACGAATCTCATAAGCGTTATCAGCACCGACTTCGACAGGATCGTCGAGGTCAACAATTTCGAGTGACAGTGCAGCCGTTCCTTCAACTCGTGTATCGAGTTCAGTAATCGCCTGTGCTCCCTGTTCGGAAACTACGGCCACTTCGTGAGTGAAGTTTCCGAAGTTGACGGCAGCCAATTCGATAGAAATTTCCTGCTTCTCACCCGGTTTCATTTCACCGAGGAACCAGTCAATGACGCGAGACTTGCTGTCGTACTTCCCGTTGTTACCCGCTTTGACAAATTCAAAGCCGTTCGGAAGTCGGTGACGAAGACGTACATTTTCAGAGACTGCCGTACCGTCATTTTCAACGTGCAAGGTGTAAACCCCTTGACGACCTTTGTATCGCAGTCCCGGCCCATCAAGTTTCAACGCCAAGCTTGGAGCCGCCACCATCAGGTTGACAGTTTCCTGTTTTCTCAAGCTGTTAGAGGATTCTGCGGCGAGTTTGATTTTTTGATCGCCACCTTCGATGGCAGCCAGAGCCAATCGCACTTCGCGAACTTCACCTTCTTCGAGCGATCCAATTTCCAGCAGAAGTCGTTCACCGCGTGGGTGTTTGAGTCCTTGAGGAATCAGAGCTTCGAGCGAAACATCGCGAGCAGTACCCGTCCCCACGTTCGTGATTTTAATCACATGAGCAACCGGCTCACCAATCAGTACTTTTTCCGGCCCCTCAACGGTGACGCCGATAATGGGTTCTGCCACCACAAATTTACCAGCAGTTTGTCCTGTGAACCGAACTTTTGTCGAGAGTTCGATTTCACCGCGACGGCTGGGGATCAATTTGACAGAAAGTTTCTGTTGAGCACCCGGATCGAGTGAGCTCAGTTTCCAGGTCACACGATCATCTGCAGAGTTTGGTTTCGGACGAGCCGCAGTGAGTCGGACTGTCTGAGGGAAGAATGCATCGACTTCAATCTCTTCCACTGTGACATCGCCGTTGTTTTTGACGACCAAGTCAAACGCACATTCCTCACCCACCATGATCTCCCCTTGCGGCTTCCATTCGACGGAAACATTGGGGTTTTGGGCAGTTGCCTGTGGAGTGGCTAAGGGATTTTGTGACGCAAGATCCAATTTTTCAATTGTCTGAGTCGCTTTGATCTGAATGATGTTTTCATCCCTCTTGGCTCCCTTACGAGAGTAAGCGGCGTGTATCACGTTTCCGCCCGAAGGATTGGCAACATCATCTTTCTTCTCAACTTCGTGAACAGCCGGCTTGGCGTCCAGTTCGTGAGAAGCTTGAATGATGAGGCTTTTTTGCGGCTGAGCAAACACACTTTTCACTTCTGATGACCGCGTAAATTTCTCAACGGGTGGACCAGGTGTGTGATTTTTCTCCGCTGTTTTCTTTTCCACAGTAGGAGTCGGAGCCACCGATTTCTCAGAGACCTCTTCGACTTTCGTGCGATTCCCCGGAGCCAATGGATGATCGGCAGGGATCTTTTCTGATCCCTCGGAAGACTCAAGTGCCGCTTTTCTCAATCGTTCATAAGTTGAACTGGCAGGTTGAGCCGTCAGTATTGAGGTGGAAACACACAACGCGGTTCCCGTCACCAAAATTTTTTTCCAGCAGATCATCATGATCGCTCCTTCCCGAGAGGTTGGATCAGTCGATGGCTAATACCGTGTATCAATTGTCTATTGCTGATAGGGTATATTCGTTAAAAATGAGTTCCCGCCTCTGCGCGAAGTGGGCTCTTTCGTTTATTCGGTTATTCTGACTCGGCAACATCACCCGATTTGGTAAGATTTTCCGATTTTGACGGTTTTAAGTGAAGCGATCAGACTCAGACACCCTCCCCTTAAAAACGTATCTCGATACATAACAATGGCTTACGAAACACTTCAAGGAAAAAGACATGTCCGGTCAGGTGGCTCCATTTTATGAATATGATGGTGGTCAAGGCTCCGAATATGCCCGCCCTGCCCGTCATCCAAATCAAAGCCGATCAGTCCAACTCGCCAAGCATGGCATGGTCGCCACCAGTCATCCCCTCGCAGCACAAACTGGTTTAGACATTCTGAAATCGGGTGGAAATGCAGCCGATGCGGCGGTCGCGGCTTCCGCCATGATGGGTCTGGTGGAACCGATGAGCTGCGGCATCGGTGGTGACCTGTTCGTGATCTATTGGGACAACCAAACCAGGAAACTCACCGGATTGAACGCCAGTGGTCGTTCACCTCAAGGATTAACTCGCGAAGTTTTTCATTCGCAGAACATGTCACAGATACCCATCGATGGGCCATTATCGTGGTCGGTTCCCGGATGTGTTGATGGTTGGTCGGAACTGCTGAATAGGCATGGGACACAGTCGCTGATTGAACTGCTCACACCCTCGATTCAAACCGCCAAAGAAGGGTTCCCGGTTCCAGAAGTCATTGCCGGCTATTGGTCTTCTGCCACGAATGCACTCTCAAACTGGAAAGGTTCAGCAGAAACATTTCTGCCCGGTGGAGGATCTCCCGCTGAAGGAACACTTTTCCGCAATCTCGAACTGGCCGAAAGCTATCAACAGATTGCCGAGCAAGGAAAAGACGCCTTCTATCGTGGAGCCATCGCTGAAAAAATGATTGTCTGCAATGACGAAGTCGGCGGCTATCTTTCACACGACGATCTTGCTTCCCACACATCGGAATGGATCGATCCCGTCTCGACCAATTACCGTGGCTACGATGTCTGGGAGTTACCACCGAATGGTCAAGGCATCGCCGTGCTGGAGATGCTCAACATCATCGAACAACATGATGTCTCAGCGATGGGACCAAAATCAGTCGACTGGATTCATCTTTTCACAGAAGCCAAAAAGCTGGCCTTCGCCGACCGGGCCAGTTTCTATGCCGACATGAGTATGGCCGACGTTCCCGTCGAACAATTGATCTCCAAAGAATATGCCAAACGTCAAAACCAACGAGTCAACATGCAGCAGGCGGCAACCAATGTCGATCCCGGCGATCCATTGCTCTCACACGGAGATACCATTTATCTGACCGTCGTCGATCAAAACCGTAATTGTTGTTCTCTCATTCAATCCAACTTTCATGGCTTCGGATCGAAGATCGCCCCACCAGGAACCGGCTTCGTCATGCAGAACCGGGGAGCATTGTTTTCTCTCGATGAGAATCATCCGAACTCTCTCGAACCGGGCAAACGCCCCTTCCACACCATCATTCCCGCGATGGTTACGAAGGATAACAAGCCGTGGTTTTGCTTCGGCGTGATGGGCGGAGATATGCAACCGCAGGGACATACTCAAGTGCTGGTCAACATGATCGACTTCGACATGAATGTACAGATGGCGGGCGACCTCGCTCGTGTTTCGCATATCGGTTCACCGACTCCCACCGGTCTTCCCGAAGCCAGTGGTGGAGGAGAGATATTGGTTGAAGCGGGTATTGACGACGAAACGATTGAGCAACTCGAACAACGCGGGCATCAGGTCAAACGTGCCGTTGGTGCGTTTGGCGGCTATCAGGGAATTCTGATTGATCCCGAGACCAATGTTTTACACGGTGCCACGGAATCGCGCAAAGATGGAGCCGTCGTCGGGTATTGAACCTGGGGAATAGCTGAGTCGCCTTCCCCAGAATTTAACACTCATCTGCTATCTTCTACGATCAAACAACCGGTTTTCAGTGTCGTAGAGAAGTGAGCCCACGTTGCAGCACGACGAAACTTCCAATCAGAACAGCAGAAATCAAATGCTGATCGCCGCAGCGGCGGCATTCTGTACGTATTTCTGCATGTACGCGTTTCGAAAACCGTTTACGGCAGCGACTTACGAAGGTCAGGAAGTGTTCGGGTTGGGACTGAAAACTGTGCTGGTTGTCTCGCAATTGGTCGGCTACATGTTGTCAAAATTTATTGGCATCAAGGTCGTCTCCGAAATGCCGGCGAAATATCGAGCTGGCGGAATTCTCGGTTTGATTCTCTTGGCAGAGCTAGCGTTGGTTGGTTTTGCCTTTGTGCCAACTCAATTCAAGTTCTTGATGCTGTTTCTGAACGGCTTACCACTCGGCATGGTATTCGGTTTGGTGCTGGCTTATCTGGAAGGACGCAAACACACCGAAGCCCTTTCGGCGACACTCTGTGCCAGCTTCATCATTTCTTCGGGAGTGGTGAAATCGGTGGGGCGATGGTTGATCGTCGATTTCGGCGTCAGTGAATTTTCGATGCCGATGATTGCAGGATCGATCTTCCTGCTGCCGTTATTGATTTCTGTCTGGTTCCTCCAAAAAAACCCTCCTCCCGACACGAGCGACCAAAAATTACGGAATGAACGAACCACGATGAATGGCCAAGCGCGCTTGAAATTTTTCAAAGCGTATTGGCCAGGATTATCTCTCTTTGTTTTTGTCTATGTTGCGTTGACCGTGATCCGCACGATTCGGGATGACTTTGGAGTTGAAATTTGGCGAGATATGGGAGTCGAAGGGGAGCCGAGCATTTTTGCTCGTTCAGAAACGGTTGTGGCCATATGTGTGACAGCACTGAATGCTTTGGCGATATTGATTACTCACAATCTCGCAGCAATCAGAGCGACCATTACCTTGTTGTGCGTCTCTTTTGGAGTGGTCATCGCATCGGCCATTCTCCAGGCGAATGGTGCACTGCCACCGTTTGTATTTATGGTGATGTGCGGTGTGGGGCTATACATTCCTTACGTGGCTTTTCACACCACCCTGTTCGAGCGTTTGATCGCGGCCTCCAAGCATCCGGGAAATCTCGGCTTTTTGATGTATCTCGCCGACGCGATGGGATATCTCGGCTACGCCTGTGTTATGGTGTTTCGTTCTTCGATGCAAGACCCAACGAACTTTCTGCCGTTCTTCCGTGGATCGTTACTACTGGTCTCCACCGCCTCCATCGTGGCGTTAATCGTCTCGATGATTTACTTTCAGAACGTCCTCAGAAAAGAAGATGCCGAACTTCTGCAACAAGGCGACCAGCAACCGGTCGAAGAATTGGCTCCCGCCGATTAAACTTTCATCATGACATCTGTGACCACCAACCATTCTTCAATCTGTTGGGCCGCCGTCTTCACGGGCGCTGATCAACCACTCCAACTGCGTGAGTTTCCCAAACCAATCGCTCAAGCTGGTGAAGCACTCGTGCGGATTGAATGTTGCACCATTTGCGGCAGCGATCTGCATACCATCACCGGCAAGCGGAAAGAACCAACTCCCGCCATCCTGGGGCACGAAATATTGGGAGTCGTCGAAGAAGTCGGAAAGCCTCCTCTCACCGATATCAGTGGCGTTTCGCTGTCCGTCGGTGATCGCGTCACTTGGTCAGTCGCCGTTTCCTGCGGAAGCTGTAAATTGTGCCAAACTGGTTATCCACAAAAATGTAAGACGCTGTCCAAGTATGGGCATGAACTGGCAGAAGGACGTACTGCACTCAGCGGAGGACTGGCCCAGTTCATTCTGCTGAAAGCGGGTAGTGCTGTGATGAAGGTTTCGCCATCACTCCCCGCAGAAGTCATTTGTCCTGTCAACTGCGCCACGGCAACTATCGCAGCCGCGTATCGAGTGACCGGAGACATCGATGGTAAAAACGTGCTGATTTTCGGAGCCGGGATGCTGGGGCTGTCGGCTGCCGCTTTGGCAACATCTTCGGGTGCGGCATCGGTGACCGTTTGCGACATCAATCAGGAACGTCTGAAAACGGCCCAGCAGTTTGGAGCCGACCATACCGTCGAAGCTCACGCAGACATCACGATTCTCAAACAACGTCTCTTCGAATCAGCCAACCTCGAACAATTCGATATTATTCTCGAACTCTTGGGTGCCCCCGCCGCGATTTCAGCAACTGCGCCATTGGCGGCGATCGGAGCACACATTGTCCTGGTCGGATCGGTCATGCCAGTGGGATTGATCGGATTCGATCCCGAACAAATCGTGCGTCGCTGGATTTCCATTCACGGCGTGCACAACTATGCTCCCGAAGATTTACAGACGGCGGTCGCGTTTCTGGAACAGCATCATACCGCGTACCCCTTTGCACAACTCGTGGAACGCAGCTTCTCGCTGGATACAATCAACGAAGCAGTCGAGTATGCAGTCGAACACCGACCTGTGCGCATTGCCGTTAAGCCAATTGCAGGATCGCAACCATGACAACTCATTATGATGTGGCCATCATCGGTGGAGGAATTGTTGGCTTGGCGAATGCCTGGATGGCGGCGCGCAGAAATCTGAAAGTCGTTCTATTCGAAAGGACGTCGGTCGCTCAAGGAGCATCCGTCCGTAATTTTGGGATGATCTGGCCCGTCGGACAGCTTGCCGGAGAAACGCTCACGATGGCGATGCGGTCACGTGATTTATGGCTGGAGTTGAATGCAGCAGGCGCGGTCGAACTCGAAGAGTGTGGCTCCTTACACGTGGCTCATCAGACCGATGAGTTGGCCGTGCTGGAAGAGTTCTGCAACTTAGGCTCCTATGAGGTCTCAATGCACACACCGGCAGAGACATTACAAAAGTCATCACTCGTCAATCCAGAGGGGTTGCTGGGAGCGATGTGGAGTCCCACCGAATTGCGTGTTGATCCACGAACGGCCAGCGCAAACATTGCCAAATGGTTGGCAGAGAGTCAGGACGTGGACACTCAGTTTAACACACCGATTGTCGGCATCGACAAAAAGACAATGACAGCCGCCGATGGTCGACAATGGTCGGCAGACAAAATCGTGATCTGTAGTGGCAGTGATTTGCAGACATTGTACCCTGATCTCTTACAACAATCTGGATTGAAGCTCTGCAAATTGCAAATGCTGAAATCAATTGCTCAGAAGGAAACGATCCCGAACTCACCCCACATCGCCAGCGGCCTCACCCTGCGGCATTACAGCTCTTTTCGCGAATGCCCTTCACTGCAAACCCTCAAAGCAAGGATTGCCGAACAAACACCCGAACTCGACCAATACGGAATTCATGTGATGGCGTCTCAGTTTTCGAACGGCGAAATCATCCTGGGAGATTCGCATGAATACGGCGACGACATCACGCCGTTTGACTCGCTCGAAATCGATGACTTACTCCTGCGAGAGTTACGCAAAGTCATTTGTCTGGAGGATTGGACAATCATCGAACGCTGGCACGGGATCTATGCCAAACATTCTGACTTACCCGTCTATCAAGCGTCCCCTGAACCGGGCGTGTTTGTGATGGTCGGACCGGGAGGCGCAGGGATGACGATGTCTTTCGGACTGGCAGATCACGCCTGGAACACCACTTTAGGAAATTGAATCATGAATCAACCTTGCCAACATTTGAAAGCCATCGTTTTTGATTGGGCCGGCACCACCGTCGATCACGGTTGCTGCGCACCGGCGATTGTCTTTCAAAAGATTTTTACAGACCGCGGTGTTGAAGTGACAGCCGCACAAGCGCGCGAGCCGATGGGTAAAGCGAAACGAGACCACATTGCCACGGTCGCCGCGATCCCTTCTGTTGCGGCGGCTTGGGAAGCCAAGTTTGGCAAGCCGTGCAGTGAAAAAGATATCGACGATCTCTACAGCAAGTTTCTGCCCTTGCAGCAACAGATCCTCAACGACTATTCCGAGCTAATTCCCGGCGTAGTCAACGCCGTCAATCAATGTCGCGAATGGGGACTCAAGATTGGCTCTACCACCGGCTACACTCAGGAACTGATGGAAGTCGTCACTCCGGCAGCCGCGAAACAGGGTTACGAGCCCGATTGCCTCTTCTGTGCTGGCGATACGGCACAAGGTCGCCCTGCACCCTATCTCCTCCATGCGTGTGCCGAGCAAATGGGAGTCTGGCCGATGTGGTCGATTGTGAAAGTCGATGACACTCCCGTCGGCATCGAAGCGGGACGCAATGCGGGTTGCTGGACAGTCGGCATCACGCGCACCGGAAATTGTGTCGGTCTGACCTTGGAAGAAACTGAGAAGATGCCCGCCGAGACACTGAAAGCACTCTGCAACAGCGCAGCCGAGAAATTAAATGCTGCCGGTGCTCACTTCATCCTAGAAACGGTCGCCGATCTTCCACCATTGATTCAGGAAATCGAACAACGCATGGCCGTTGGTGAGTTGCCGGTTTCATTTACTCGGTCATGATTTACCCACCATTGTGTGCCATCAACACCAGCTTGTTGATAATCTTCACCACCTTGTGTGCATGACCCTGCTCGACTTTGACTCCTTCAATCACACTACGCTTGAACGCGATTGCCGCCAAATCGGCTGAATGCGAAGTCACCGAAATCATCAATGATTTATGCAGAAAGTAATAGATGATGGGAATCAATCCCAACCCGAAAACCGGCAGTAACGGAATACCAATCACGAAGTAGATGAAGGGTTTGAAAAATCCCGATGCCGTATTACTGACCGAACTCATCGGAATCATCATTGTGGTGCTACCACTCAAGTTGGATGTTTGAAACAGGATATGATCTCGATAAACCTCGAAGATTGTTGTGGAATCGATTCCAATCAGCGAAAGGAAGAAATCGACGAGCCCCGATTTACGACCCACGATGCGAACATACTTTCCATCCTCTGGTGTGGTGGAATACCAGAACTCTTTGGTTGCCAGAGCGGAAGGGCCAAGAATCGCGGCGATCGAGTGCATGTCAGAAGCTCGCTTGCTAGAAGAATGAATCCGGGATTGGACAACTCATCAAGTCACGATATCCAGTAAAATCCAGACAATAACATAATCAGTGTCCACCGGTGCTTCAAGCATTTTTTCGTAAGAAATTACCTGAATCGACACCCCTCAGAATTATGATTCTGTCAATGGGGTCAAGGTTTGCTGCTCGTGTTTCAGACGAAGCTGCCCGCACGCCGCATCGATGTCGGCCCCTTTTCGTTTCCTCACGGTGGCCAGCACACCAAACTGTTCGAGAATCGACACGAACTCGTTTGTCCGCGGAGAAGTCGGTTCGACAAAATCGAGACCTTCGACTTCATTCATGGGAATCAAATTGACGTGAGAAATACGATTCTTCAGCAAATGGCCTAACTGGCGAGCATGCTCGGGAGCATCGTTGACTCCTGAAAGTAATACATATTCGTAAGTGACACGTCGCCCCGAGATTGCGAAGTATTCATCGGCGGCAGAGAGAATCGCATCGATGCCGATGTTGTCATTCACGGGGACGAGTTTGTTGCGAAGTTCGTCGTTCGGAGCGTGCAATGAGACAGCCAGGTTGAATGCTTTGTCGAGTTTAGCCAGTTCCCGAATCTTTTCGGGCAGGCCGACGGTCGAGACGGTGATGCGTCGGGCTCCTAATCCCATGCCCCCTTTTTCATTGAGCGTCTGCAAAACAGGAATGAGATTACCAAGATTCGCGAGTGGTTCTCCGATTCCCATCACGACGACGTTCGTAATGCGTTCCTGCGGATCGGTCATCAGACGATCAAGCCTGAGAACCTGTTCGAGGATCTCTCCCTTTGTGAGATTCCTTTTGAGTCCTTCCAATCCACTCGCGCAAAAGACACATCCCATCGCACAGCCTACCTGCGTGCTGATGCAAATCGTGCGACGTTTTGTCTCCCGCATCAACACACATTCGACCACTTGTTTATCGGGTAAGGTCAGGAGCAGTTTTTCGGTTCGGTCGCTGGCGACGTTATGAGCAATGACCTCGGCCCGAAACAGATCAAACTCGGCTTTCAGCTTTTCGCGTAAAGCGGCGGGGACATCGTGGCAATCGTCGAATGATTCAACACGCTTACCAAAAACCCATTTACGAATCTGCGTGGCCCGATACTTTCCTTCACCATGCTGTTCGCACCAAGCGGAAAGTTCGGAGCTCGAAAGATCGAGAAAATGTTGTTTGACAATTTCGCTCATGAACCAGCGAGTTCTTTCCGTTTGTCGCCGATCAATGCCAGCAATCCTTTTTGAGGATCGGCAAACTTTTGCAGTCCTTCTTGCATCAATACTTCTTCCAGCTTTGCGAAGTCGACTTTCTCATCAATTTCGTCCAAAATCTCTGTTGCAGGAAATTGATCAACTTGTCGAGTGTACGTGGCTCCCTCTAACTGCTGGATCGCTTCGTTCGTTGAAGGAGGATTGGTTTGAATGTCGGCTCCTGCCAGTGAACCGACGTATTTGTCTTTCGGGTCTTCCGGTTTCTTTGTTCCCGTTGAGGCAAAAATCAATTCCTGATTCAGAGGACAGTTTTTATCGGCCCAGAAGTCTTTGTTGAGTTTCCAGATTCGCTTGGCGTTCACAATCCCCACTTCTCCTTGAGCGGCATCCGAGAGTTCGCTTACTTTTTGATCAGTGTAGACATCAATCCGACTGACGAAAATTGAATAGACCGACTTGAACTCATTCAGCGAACCACGACGTTGCGCTCCGCGCCAAACGGCATCACGGGCTTCGATGTATTGTCGCTCGGAGAAGATCAATGTGACGTTGACAGTCACTCCCGCCGCCACCAATTCTTCCAGACACGCCAAACCACCGGGAGTAGCGGGGACTTTGATCATCCGATTGGAATGCCCTTCCGCCCATTGCTTGCCGAGTTCGATATATCGAGCCGCCTTCTCTTCGACAGACAGCGAACAGTCGGTATCTTCGAGAAGTGGATCGAGTTCAAAACTGACATAGCCATCATTGCCGTTGGTTTCCGAATGAACGTCGGCAAAGACGAGTTGTGCATCGCGAACGAGTTGGTCGGTCATCTGCCAAGCGATCTGTTCGTCATCGAGACCTTTTCCCAATAGCTCGCGAATGGTTTCATCGAATCGCCCCGACTTGATCAAATCCGAAATAATGATCGGATTGGAAGTAGCGCCCGTGGCACCGAGAGCACGATTGGAACGGACCAGTTCCGGGTCGACAGAATCGAGCCAAAGTTTGGTTCCGGTTGCGATGAGTGATTCGAGTGGCGAGGTCATCGGGAATCCCTTTTCTGAAGGAGGGTTGGGCGATCATTCCTGACTCTTGCAAAGCTTTAGACAATTGCCGAGATCTGGAACTTTCGGCCTCATAATCTGTTTTGTTGTATCCATCATAAGCATTTGCAGCGGAAATCACACCCTGAGCACTATTCCCCAAGGAAATGGCGCGATAGGCTGATCTGATCAGAATTCAGGAATTTGGAGTGTCGTAATGACGGGCGGATCGCAACATTGTCTGGTGACGGGAGGGGCTGGCTTCATTGGAAGTCACCTGACCGAAGAACTTCTCACAGCCGGGCATCGAGTCACTATTCTGGATGATCTCTCGACGGGCCATGAAGACAATCTGGCTGCGGTTCGTGATCATGAAAAACTGACCGTCCGCAAAGGGTCCATCACCGATCCCGTTCTGCTTATGGAAGTGATGCGCGACGTTGATACGGTTTATCATCTCGCGGCAGCCGTCGGCGTGAAACTCGTTGCCGACGACCCCGTCCGCACCATCGAGACAAACATCTATCCAACCGAGACGTTATTACGTCACGCGGCTCAACAAAACATCCGGGTGTTCCTGGCGTCCACAAGTGAGGTGTATGGCAAGAACCCGAAAGACCAGTGGACCGAAGAAGAAGATCTCGTCCTCGGCCCCACTTCCAAACCGCGATGGGCTTATGGATGTTCGAAAGCCATCGATGAGTTCCTGGCACTCGCCTATTATCGCAAGTTTCAAACTCCCATCGTCATCGGACGTTTCTTTAACGTGGTTGGCCCTCGACAAGTCGGGCATTACGGCATGGTCATCCCTCGATTTGTCGACCGGGCACTCGCGAACGAAACGCTGACCGTCTATGACGATGGTCAACAGGTTCGCTGTTTCGCCCATGTCGATGATGTCGTGCAAGCCGTCATCAAACTGACCAACGATGACACCGCCGCCGGCGAAGTTTTCAACATCGGCAGTGATACACCTGTGACGATTAAAGCCTTGGCAGAACAAGTCATCGCACTCACAGGATCAGACTCAAAGATCCAACTGGAACCGTATCACACAGAATACGGCTCAGATTTCGAAGATGTTCGTCGCCGAGTTCCCGATTTGACCAAATTGCAGTCACAATTGGGGGGGAAGCCTTCCCGAACTTTAGAGCAAATCTTACAGGATGTGATTGCTGAAAAACGTCGGCGTCTTGAAAACCGTTGAGCGATCTATGTTATGATGACGGAAACTGTCATCCCGTGAAGTTGCCAAGTTTCTGATTTCCAAAATCGTGAATTCAGGCCGACTATGTCGAATGCCATTACGTCATCCCGATTAACAAATATGTACCAGGACGCGAGCCGTCCGAACGACCTGTTTCCGGTCTTCGAACGGACCTCCAGCTTTCAACCTTGGATCTTCGTGCTGGCAGTGATGCCCACACTATTCGCGTTGCAGCATTCCATCTTGAGTGAAACTGATTCCGAATGGGTGCTGCGAAGTCTCGATCTATTACGCGCAGAGTCGGTGGAAGGGATGGTCTCGCCGGGTGGCCGCGATTCCCTCACCACAATCCAGTCACAACCTCCGATGGGAACATGGCTGGCAGCTATTCTCGAAAATTTTCTTCCCGGCCACGGCGCGTACGAGGCGATGATTGTTTCCTGGTTGGGAACAGCGTTGCTCGTCGCGGGATGCTATTGGCTGGTGAGTGATTTGATTGATGGCCGTGTGGCCATGTGGGCCGTGTTGATCGCCTCGGGACAAACGATCATCCTGGGTCAAGCACAAACCGTCGTCCCCACGTCGCTCATTATTTTGTTTGGTCTCCTCTCTGTGCGCGCTTTCGATCGTCATTTGCTCCGTGAACGATCCGTCATCACATGGCCCATTCTCGGAGGTGGTTTATCGCTCGGGTTCTGCCTCATGCTGGGAGGACCGGCAGTCTTATTATTCGCCGGTCTTCAACTCCTTCAATGCCTGATCGCAATCTGGTTCGACCGCTCCTCGGATGAATCAACCGTTACTTTTGTCGAACCACAACGGCGACTCATGGCACTTATCCTCTTATGGGTAACCTGCTTCGCGTCGGCAGGATGGTGGCCTTTGATGATGTCTTCTGCTTATGGAATCGACTTCTGGAAAAACTGGTTCTATGGTCTTCCAACAGCTTTAAGCCCCATCAATTCATTCACTCCCGGCTGGGCATTCCTTGATGCACTCGGCCCCATGATTGGGTTAGCCATCTACGGAATGTTAAGCCTGCTGAGACGATCACTCTCACACCAGGCTCGCGGAGAGCGTGCCATTCTGCTTTGGTTTCTCGTGGGGCTTATCAGTTGGATGGGAGGGCAAGTTCTCTGGGGATCTCACTCATTGTTCACACAATGCGGACTGGTCCTCCTGGTTCTCAGCCTTATTATCGCGACCTCGATGGCCTTCAATGAGATCACGACCGGAAAACTCAAAGTAACGTGGGCAACAATCTGGACGTTACTCCCAATGCTGGTACTCTACACACGACCATTTCAGTCTGCTGAAGAATTTCTGCCGCTGATTTTCTCTTCAAACGGGGTGGTGTTACTCATGTTTCTGGTTTTGTTAGCGTTCTGCCTACTCGACGGGCGAGACTTCTCGCCCCGCAGGTGGCCGCGACTGTTTGCCGCCATGTTCCTGATGACCTTTACGCTGGCCCATTATCAAACCAGCATCGCCTCTCCGTCACCGTTGCTTCAAGATCGCGGCTCCGAACAATTACGTGCTGAAGAATTAACACGCTTGCAACGGCTCCTGGATGAAATTCCGGGGGGAATTCAGGAAGTGATTATCGTGAGTCCGCGTAAGGAAACGGCTCGCCTTCGCTTACAACTTGTCCTCGAATACCCGAAGCGGAATGTCGTGACCCTCAAAGACTGGAAGGAGCTGATGTCTCGGCTCTCAGGTTCTCCCGACAAACCAACGACGCTGGTTCTCGAATGGCGAGACCAAAACGCACGCGAACGTAATCAACTTTCCGAAACATGGATCCGCCGCTATCTCGGTCGCCCCCAAAAATTGGGAGGCACCGATCTCCGACTCTCCGTCTTCTTCCCCAAATCGGTCCCGCTCTGAGCCACCAATATCACCAGTGCATGACGAATCCACCATCGACATTGATGGTTTGACCGGTAATCTGCGCTGCTTTGTCGGACGAAAGAAACAAGATTGTATTGGCAATGTCTTCGGGGGTCTGCCAACGCCCCAGAGGAATGACGGTCTTCACCTTTTCGCCAGCCCACTCTTCGTAGCTGCGTTTGTCACACTCAGGCTGCAAATCGTTCCAAGCTTGCCAGACCGATTGATTGAGTGGCGTCTGAATCATACCGGGGCAAACTGTGTTGACTCGCACTCCGTGTGGTGCCAAATCCTTCGCTAAACATTGAGCGAAGTTGATATTGGCGGCTTTGGCGGCCGAATACGGTGGATCGGTTTGTGAACCAATTTGACCGGCCACTGAGGCAATGAAGACCATTGTCCCGGACGATTGTTGTCGCATCACGGGACCGACGACATGTGCCACGTGTGTCATCCCCATGATGTTGACCTCCAACACACGGGGCCAATCTTCGGGGCTCAAGTTATCAAACGGAAACCCAAACTTCCCCGAACCAATGGCAGCGGCATGCACCAAATGATCAATCGTGCCGGTGTGAGCCAACGTCTTGGTCATCGCCTCACCCACATCTTCGGCAGAGGTAATATCGACACGGTGAAATTCTCCGAACTCCTCTGCGGGAGGATTCAGATCCCAAAGATGAACTCGCGCACCTTCGGCAAGAAATTGTTTTGCCGTGGCACGACCAATGCCACTCGCTCCACCCGTCACCACCACCACTCGGTTTGCAAGATTCAAATCCATGAACACGCCACCTTTTTCAGCGCAGAAAAAAGACCGCTCGAACCGATTTGTCTCAGCACAAGCGGTCGTCATTCTTCAAACAAATTATTCTTCCATTACTTCTTTCTCTTTGGCGTCTGACATCTCATTCACTTTACCTTCAGACTTTTTTGTCAGTTCCTGAATGTCGTCTTTATATTTCTTGGAGTCATCTTCCGAAATTGTTTTCTCTTTCTCGGCTCCATCGATATGCTTGTTCGCATCGCGGCGGATGTTACGAATTGCCACGCGTGCTTCTTCCGCCAGTTCTTTCACCCGTGAAACCAACTGAGTACGACGTTCGGTCGAGAGAGGCGGAATGTTCAATCGAATCAGACGACCATCATTGTTTGGTGAGAGACCAATATTGCTCGCCACAATTGCTTTGGCGATGTCTCCCGCGACTCCCTGATCAAACGGCTTGATCACAATTTGCTGCGGTTCGGGAACACTGATCGTGGCCACCTGCTTCAACGGTGTCGGCGAGCCGTAATAATCAACCCGGATCGAATCGACCAGCCCGGGAGTCGCTCGACCCGTCCGCAGACCGGTGAGGCCGTTATGAAATGTCTCGACGGCTTTTTCCATCCGCTCCTGGGTGTCTATGATAATTTCATCAGGTTCCATAACCGTATCCTTATTCGTGGTGAGAAGTTACTGTCTTTCCCAACTGTTCTCTGGCGATGTGTGATCGCCTTCTCCTCTGGCTCTAGGGTAGCGTCTGGAGAGCCGGGATCCAAGCATTTGTCGAGTCGGTTTTCTGGTCTCGATTTGCTCTATACCGTTTCCTTGCCCTTTGTTACGATTCTGGCCGTCCCCGGTCTGCTTATTGATGCAGGTTCGTCGCCGAGAGTATCGCGAGATTGCGGGGGAAATTATGGACAAACATCTCCGCCAAAGGATTGGCCCCCGATGTATAAATATTTGCTTGCCACTCGCTACCTCCGCACTCGGTTCATCGCGCTCGCCAGTATCATCAGCGTGATGCTCGGTGTCGCCACCATGATTGTCGTGAATTCGGTCATGGCGGGCTTCAGTGTCGAGATGAAAGATCGCCTACACGGCGTTCTTGCCGATGTCATCATTAGCACAGCCAGTATGAACGGCGTCGCCGATGCCCACCGCTGGATGGACATGATCGAAAACATCGGTGGAGATCAGGTGGAAGGGATGACAACATCGGTCGAAGTGTATGGCATGATGACTTTCAAATATGCCAACGAGCCGATCACACGACCGATCACGTTGGTGGGAATTGAGCCAAGAGGAAAAGCCAGTGTTGGGCCTCTCAAAGAATATCTCGGCAGTTATCAAGATGGTCTTCGCGACCCCAACAGCGACCCGAATTGGGAACTGACTGACGAAGCGAAAGAATATCGTGAGAACTGGGTCTTCCGTGGATCGTGGGAAGAGACAGCCGAACCCAATTGGCCCGAGTTTGAAGAAACTTCAGAGTCAACCACTACGACAGAACAAACCGACTCAGAAACACCCAACTTTGCCGAGGGGACTTCACCCGCCGTCACACCACCGGGCAACGAAATTGAAAATCCGTTTCTGGTCGAAGATGCGAAACAACAAACAGAGACGGACCCAACCGCTCCCCACAAGGGTCGTGCCTACATTGGCCACGGTTTGATCAGCTATCAGATGACCGATCCGAAAACCGGAGAAGTGGTTGATCGACTGATGGTTCGCCCCGGCGACGACATTCAACTTTCGACTGTGAACACAGCGATGCCTCCAGGGCCTGTCAGCTTGGGAGTCACCGTCGTTGATATCCTGAAAACGGGTATGAGCGAGTATGACTCGAACCTCGTGTATTGCAATCTCGACTATCTGCAAGACGTACGAGGCATGGTGCATCCCGGTACGAATGTGCGTGACTTCACGACCATACAAATCAAACTCAAAGACTATTCTCAAGCAGGCGAATTGGTCAAAAAACTGAAAGCCGCCTTTCCTCCCGACATGTTCATTGTTCAAACCTGGGAGGACAAACAAGGACCATTGCTGGCTGCCGTCGAAATGGAATCAGCCATCCTCAATGTGTTATTGTTCCTGATCATCGCAGTCGCCGGCTTCGGAATTCTGGCCATCTTTTTCATGATCGTTGTCGAGAAAACTCGCGACATCGGCATCATGAAAGCACTCGGAGCCAGCGCTTCGGGCATCATGAGCATTTTTCTTTCTTACGGCCTCGCACTGGGAATTGTCGGTAGCGGAGTCGGTGTTGCACTCGGGTTATTATTTGTCAGCTACATCAACGAAATCGAGACAGGATTGTCCTGGATCACAGGACGGCCCGTCTTTAACGAAGACATTTATTACTTCAGCGAGATCCCCACCATGGTCAGCCCATGGATGGTCTTTTGGGTAGCGTTGGGAGCAACCACCATTGCAGTGCTCGCCAGTATCCTGCCCGCTCGCCGAGCGGCCAAGTTGCATCCGGTGCAATCACTCCGCTACGAGTAAGATAACGGACGCTTCCCCAACTCCAATTTTCCATGTAGACCGGCGTATTCATCATGACTGAGATCATACCCATGCCGACACCACAGATATCCGCAGTTTCTATCCAGAAATCGTATCGCAAAGGCGAGCTGAAAGTTCCCGTCCTGAAAGGCGTCAACGCGACGGCTAACAAAGGGGAATTCCTTTCGATTATTGGACAATCGGGATCAGGGAAAAGTACCCTGTTGCACCTGATGGGGCTGCTTGACTCTCCCGATGTTGGCGAAGTGCGACTCGAAGGTCAGCGCGTCGATAACCTGCCTTCCAAAACACGTGATGAACTGCGCAACCGCGTGTTCGGATTTATCTTTCAGTTCTATCATCTGTTGCCCGAGTTAACGCTCCAGGAAAATGTGTTGACCCCATTAATGATTCGGCATCCCATTTGGACGTATTGGCCGCGTCGCAAACATTATCGGGAAATGGCACTGGAAATCATCGATCAAGTGGGCCTCTCACACCGGCTGAAACATCGCCCTTCCGAGCTCTCCGGCGGAGAAATGCAGCGTGCGGCCATCGCCAGAGCGCTCATTGCTCAACCAGAAATCCTCCTCGCCGATGAACCGACCGGAAACCTCGACAGCGAAACAGGTGGCGAGATCATGGACTTATTACACCGCTTGAACGAGGAACAGCAACTGACTATTATCATGGTCACTCACGACGAGTCTGTTGCAGCCTCGGCTCATCGCACAATCCGTCTGGCGCAAGGCCAGATGGAACAAGTCGAAAACGCCGCCTGAACCTGCTTCACTCCCCGAGTGTCGGCACCCCGAAGAATCTGACAGAAGCTCAATCGCGACCTGCGACAGCTTCTGTTTTTTCATCTCTGCCGAATGTGTCACACCCTCTTCGTACAGTGTTTTCAGGTGGAATCCGATCATGTCTCGTCAGGTTTATCTCAACGGCCAACTGGTCCCTCAAGAACAAGCGATGGTCTCGGTTTTTGATCACGGACTCTTGTATGGCGACGGCGTGTTTGAAGGCATTCGTGTCTACTATGACAAAGTTTTTCTGCTCGAGGAACATATTGATCGGCTGTACGAATCGGCCCGAGCCATTCGGTTGGAAATCCCGATCTCGCCGGAAGAAATGACCAAAGCCGTTGCCGATACTGTCAAAGCGAACCAGATCGAGAGCGGATATGTGCGTTTGGTGATCACACGCGGCGCGGGAGCACTAGGGCTCGATATCCGTAAAACCAGTAACCCGCAAGTCATCATCATTGCCGACACAATTACTCTGTACCCGCAAGAAATCTATGACAACGGCTTGCCGTTGATCACCGCCAGTACAATCCGAAATCACCCTTCTGCTCTCAGCCCACGAATCAAATCACTCAACTACCTGAATAACATCATGGCGAAAGTGGAAGCCACTGATGGTGGGACCATTGAAGCCTTGATGCTCAACCACAAAGGCGAAGTCGCTGAGTGTACCGGAGATAATATTTTCATCATCAAACGGGGCGTTCTGATGACGCCTCCCAATGATGCCGGTATTCTTGAAGGAGTCACTCGCTACGCAGTAATGCGTTTAGCAGAAGAAGCGGGAATGGAAGTTCGCGAAGTGGCCATGACGAAACACGATATTTATGTGGCCGACGAATGCTTTCTGACAGGAACCGCCGCTGAGGTGATTGCCGTGATCAGTCTCGACGGTCGTCAAATCGGCGACGGCAAACCGGGGCCGATCACCCAGAAATTGCTGGGGCTGTTCCGCGAGTTGACGAAACAAGGGACATTTGACTGATTAAAGCCCTCGGCTAACCACTCATTTGGTAGCCGAGATACGTCCACGCAGAAAAGATTGGTCGAGCTTTTCCAGCACGGTGTCTGCCAACACCTGATAACCATCTTCGTCGTAATGACCGAGGCTCTCGAACGGAAACAGTTGAAGTGGATCTGAAGAGTTCTCGAAGGCCCGGTTGATATCAAGCTCGACGATCCCCAATTCGTCGACCATTGTCATGACGTCTGCATGACGCTTTTCAAGAAGATCTAAACGAGCCGGATCCAAATTCTGAGAATAGCGTTCTTGTGACGGGAGATAAACAAACATCAGTTCTGCTCCCGACTGGCGAACTTCTTCTTTCGCCGTTTTCAGGATCTGCTTCAGACGCAATATGCTTTCAGCGGAATTTTCCTGTCCATTACTACTCGCACTGCTCACCAAACTCTCTTTGAATCGGGAACGCACGCGAGTTAATGTCATAGCATTGTACGCTTTCTTGTACCACGGAATTTCGATGCTATTCAGATAGGTTTCAAACACCCCTTCCATCACCTCGGCAACATCATCCTGCGACTCCAGAAGGCCGACACGATATTCAGGATCCAGATACCTTGCCAAAGGCTGAAAATTGATTTCTCTTTCAAGATCACTCAGATCATTTCCCTCATAGAACCACCACAAAACGACCTTTGGCTTCATTGGCAAAGCATATTCTCGCAAGGCCGCCAACGAGGCAAGAGGTCCATTCCCCCCGCTACCAAACGAAAGAGTTTGAGGATACGCCTCGCGAATTTTTGAGACCGCGTTATCGTCACTACAGACACATGCCCCCTGCGCAAACGAATCCCCTAACACCACCACGTCAAGCTGACTGGCCTCATAAACCTCGGCAGGATTATGAAACCCGAGGGGATCACTTTGATAAACGAGGTACTGTCCCGTTTCATTACAGAAAACGGTTTCTCGATTGGGAAGCCCTCCCAAGGGAACGATTGTTGTAGCATCTGCCTTATCACCAAATTTTGCGACCGCGAACTGTTGGGCAACAAAGTGGTATGGATGAATTGCAGGAACAATATCTCTTCCGGCTGCTCGCTCATCACAAATAAATTCTTCGCGAGACCGCACGTCATATTCCGAATGACGTGCTTTCAGCAAGGCATCCTGAAAGACAGGAATCGTCATCTCTGTCATGAGCAGACAAGAGAGACACGAATACCCGGCCAAGGCCACCTGAGCGCGAAGCCTGGGCCGTAAAAGACTGACTCCCAGATAACCGCACAGCCCGATGACCCAGACTCCGTAGTAACCAAGTGTCATACCGGGCTGCTCAAAGAGGTCGGGAAACCGAATCGACGAATCGAAGATCATAAATAAAGCAAACAGAGCCGGGAGCAGCCAAAGAAGGAAATGCTTCAAACTAAGCTCAAAGCGTTTTTTCCAACAAACAAGACCGAAGAGCAAACAGACCGCCTGTGCAGTGGCAATCAGAAGTTGAGGATGAATCGAGTCAACCCGGCCGTCAGCCGCAACCAGAAATCCAATGAACCATTGGTTTCCCAAGATCGATGCGAACAGCGCGATCACAGCCAATGACTGAAACCACCGTGTATTCGATTGGCTTGAAAGTTGTTTTGGAGACATTGCGTTTGAAAATGAGGGGAATTTTCAATAACAACACTCAGACACACACGTAGTCTTCCTGAACTGGCAAAACGCCGTCTGATTCAGTAAACACTGAGGGGAATGAGTGTTACTTTTCTCAACGATGTTCCAATATCACAACGTGAACAACCATGTGCGATACAAAAATGCAAGATTTTCGTCACAATCGGCATAAAGTACCAACGCCTCAGTTGCCGTCCTGAGGGAAAACCCGACGACAAAAAGACGTATCCATAATATATGATAGCAGTTATGGAATTTCTGATGATTCCAGAAGCTGAGATTTGGGCAGAAGAATTCGACCGTCGTTGTGGTAAACAATCATCACTCACGACATAACCGGAAGTCGCACCCAGTCTTAGCTGACGATGGAATCAATCACTTTGCCCCGAGACAACGGAATCGGCCTACCTTCCGTATCATGCACGATGGTTTCGGGTGAGATCCCCAAGCAATGCAAGACTGTCGCAATGTAATCGGCTGGACGCACAAGATCTTCCACAACCTGCCCCGCCTGCTTGTCGGTTTTACCAATCACCGTTCCCCCTTTAATGCCTCCACCCGCGAGCGCAATGGAAAACGCACTCCCCCAGTGATCGCGCCCTGCGCGGGCATTAATTTTCGGCGTATGACCGAATTCCCCCACCCAGGCGACGAGAGTCTCATCCAGCATGCCCCGCTGTTCAAGATCTTCAATCAGAGCCGAGAACGAGCGATCCATGATCGGCATCAACCAACCTTCAAGAGATTCGTTATGTTTCTTGTGAGTGTCCCAACCGCCGTTGTTTTCTTTCCCTTCAATCCCTTGCCAGTTGACATGCACGAGCGTCGAACCGGCTTCAATCAACCGACGAGCGAGCAAAACAGATTGTCCAAACTTCGTTCGCCCGTAGCGATCCCGAACTTTGTCCGACTCTTTGGAAAGATCGAACGCCTGACGAGCACCCTGCCCGGCTAATAGCTCAATCGCTTGAGATGTCCGCAGATCATACTTGGCTGTCGAGGCATGCTCGTCGAGTTTATTCAAATGCTGATCAACTTGTTCCAACAGCCCCAATCGTCGGTCGAGTCGAACTTGAGTCACTTCTTCTGGTAACGAGAGTGCAGGAATCTGGAACTTTTCTTCGGATGGGTCACAGGTCAACAACCACGGATCATACTGCTGACCAAGAATTCCCGCCCCTTGTCCGGGCCAGGTTTTCTCACCAACATTGGCGATGTGCTTTGGCAATGTAATCGACGAAGGCAAGCCTTGCTGGTTTTGTACCTGTGTCCGAATCATCGCGTCCAGTGATGGCCAATCATTCGGTGCGCCGGGAAGCGCATTCTCGCGAGAGAGCGGAATGTGAGGCACGCCGGTCAACATCTGGTACCCACTCGATGAATGGGCATTGTCTCCTGTGGACATTGACCGAATGACCGCCATGTGATGCGTCAGTCGAGAGGTCATCGGCATCAAACCGCCGATGTTCAAGCCGGGCGTCGAAGTGGGAATCACTCCAAAGGGTGTCCGGGCAGAATCAGGACCATCAGGCTTGGGATCCCAGGTATCATGCTGAGGGACGCCCCCCGTCAGCCAGAACAAAATGACATTCTTCGCTTTCGCGGTCGGGTTCTCATTCGCTGCGGCTCTCCGACCCAACAATTGAGGCAGCGACAGCCCCCCCAACCCCAAACTCCCAATGCGCAACATCGTCCGCCGGGAAACCCCGTCGCAAAGCGGCAATCCATCATCGAGCAGGTTTAACACACATCACCTCGTCCGGGCGGCTTCAGAAACGATTAAATTCAATGCTCAAAACATAACACATCGACAAGCGTTGATAAATCATTTATCGGCAGAAATTACGGCAGCAGCCGCTCCAATTGCCCCGCCGCGACATCAAAGTACCAGATTTCCCGGTCGGGAAACGCTGTTCGCAATTCCTTGAGACGTTCGGCATCGGGTCGGCCATCATCAGATCGCCCGCGTAGAATTTGTCCCTCCCAACTCGGATCATTCTGAATATAGTCGATGTGCAAGTCGGCTTCGTCGTGATGGATCAGAATCAATGCCTTCCTCTCTCCAATCTGCTGCTCCACCGAGTTGTCGAAGTTCGCAAATTTCTGTCGAGAGAAGGCCATCATCTGGGCTTCATTTTTGAGACGCGCGACGGGCCACCATTCTCCAGCCGAGACGTACATCGTCAACATCGGAGCCGCCAGCATCGCCAGCCACCAATACTTGAGCATCGGACGACCGCTCTTTTGAGAAATCTCCCAGACCACTCGCGTGACCTCTCCTAACAGCAGAAACCAGATCAGACAACTTTCAAAGACGTAATGCCAATCCTGAATTCCGGTAAACCAATAAGGCATGTGTGCCAGATGAATCGAAAGTAACGAGGCAAGAATGATTCCCCAACGATTTCTGGTTTCTATCGTTAGTACTAGGACAATCAATCCCGCCATCGTCAACGGCACGATCCCCCACGTCCATTTCAAACTGGCGACAAGTCGTGTCACCACTTTTGTCTGCGCCTCTTTCGGCGTCAGGTTCTCGGCCCAGTTATCGTAATTGGCATAAACTTCTTTCTGACGTTGGCCGCTACCTCGTTCGACGTTATTGAACCCGTAAGCATGCTGGGGTGTATAGACCTCCTGAAACTGCGAATAAGGAAACTTGGTCGCGCTGCCGGTGATCGCCTTGTTGATCGGCAGTAGGGTCAGCAAGCCCAAGAGAACAGGCAAACCCACCGCCAAATTCAATCCGAAGACCGTCTTGCGTGAAGGGGCCGTTTCATCGTGAACCCAGCGTACCGGACGAATCAAGTTCACCAGCAAGACAATTCCCATCGGCAAGGCAAACCCCGCCGCCGCCATCGGTCGGGAGAGCATCGCAAAGATCAAACCAACACCGGCAAGCACGCCGGCAGAGAGAGACTTTGTTCTCCACATCAATAAATAGAAGTAGAGAAACGACGACAGCCCCAACAACGTCGGATGATGGGCCAGTAACAGGTTGCTGAACAGCGCCAACGCAGGCGACAACGCACAGAACAGGCCGACAAATAGACCTGTCTTGTATCCCCCCAACTCTTTGCCGGCCAGAAAAATGAAGATCGTCGTCAACGCGCCGCAGAGCCAATGTCCCCAATACGGATTGCCAGCCTGAATCGCCGGAGCGATCACCAAACCGGTCGCCGGAACATATCGACTGGCAAACTGGGATTCGTTCACCACATGAAACTGTGAGAACAATTCGGGATGAGTTGGATGAACGGGATAAGAAACACGACCATCGAGATACGTTTCCGCTTGCAATAAATAACTGTATTCATCGTGGTACGCAGGAGGCAATTCGCCAAAGGTCTTGCCGTGAACATCCAGGCTCGCCACATGATGGCTCATGAATAGCGACAAGCCACTCAACACAATGGCCGTGATAATCATTTTCAATCGGGACGGCGGCGCACACGGAATCAATTTTTCGCGTCCCGGCCATAACCACGCCATCGGCAACAACAAGAACAAAATCAAAGGCAAGGTACTATCGTAATGCAAGTTGAACAGCAGGCTCCCCCACTCTCCCGTCTCCATCGCCAAATCGATACGCGGCCATTCGAGCAACAACGCCACCGCCCAGCTCCCCAACAGCGCAAGCAGCAACCCCGCGTTCAATGCGCGACTGCAAGGCGAGCAGGATTGTGGAGATGGGTCACTCATCAAATTTTAGGGTCCGCTGTGCGGAGCGTTGTAAAGATTAGGAATGCAGGAAATCAGGAAGAGAAGAAAAAATGTTTTGGTCCGAAAATCTAGTGAGAATAGCAGGTCAGACTGTGCCTGACATTCAAAATGCTTGAGTCTCGTTTGGAATTGTTGGAACAAATTCAACGAAGAAATTGCTCATCAAATCAAGCATCAACCAGTCTCTGGAATTCTGCCAGCCTGACCTACGGTTTCGCAGAAAAGAAGTATATCCCAATTCCCCTCTTGAGTCGCTATCTGGTTCAGGGTCCAATAATGTGACACACCACTCACACCTACTTCGTACGTTCTTTTGAGGCCAACCATGAACTCATTTCGTCTGATTTACTTCCTTTCTCCACTGATGTGTCTACTCATGGCGGTTCTCGCCGCAGACGCTCAAGAGAAAAAACAAACCAAAAAGAAACCCGCACCCTTCAAATGGGTCAATCAACTCAAGCAGACCAAGGTGCCGGGCCTCAAACATGCGACGTTCATGTCTCCCTCTCTCAAAACAGATGTTGGCTACTGCATATATCTGCCAAAAAGTTACGACGCCAAATCTACGAACAAGTTTCCCGTCGTCTATTACTTGCACGGCGGACGCCCCGGTTCGGAGACGAAATCAGTCAAGCTCGTCGATTACATTCACAAAGCACAAAGCAAGGGTGTGATCCCGCCCACGATTTATGTCTTCGTCAACGGCGGTCCGGTCAGTCATTACAACATGCCCGACGACCCTAAAGCTCAAGGAGCCAGTGTCTTCATTGAAGAATTGATTCCTCACGTTGATAAAACCTACCACACCATTGCCGATCGCTCGGGACGTGCTTTAGAAGGGTTCTCTCAAGGAGGACGTGGAACCGCACGGCTGATGTTTAGGCATCCCGACCTGTTCTGCTCGGCGGCCCCCGGTGGAGGTGGACATGCCACCGAAAAACGAATTTCGGAAGAAGACGGCTTCGAGAATCCCAAGCTCCGATTTGCAATAGGTGACAACACTTGGGATCTCGCCCGCCAATACGCGAAAGATCCGAAACCTGCTTTGCGCATTCTGGTCTACGTCGGCAACAATGGATTCAATTACGAGAACAATCTGGAATGGATGCAACACCTGAAATCGCTCAGCATCCCGTTCGATCACATCATCATCGACGATGCCCCACATTCCGCCACGATCATCTATCAAAAACGGGGCGACGAAATCATGAAGTTCCACGCCGAGAGTTTCCGCTTGGCACAAGGGAAGTAATGTCATGAAATATGATGATGCTTCCTGGCATTACGATTCGACACCGGAATTTGAAGATGACGAACGCTGGGCGGTCGCGGCTGCTCATATTGGCGTCTACTTGAAATGGTGTCTCCTCCAGGGATGGGCGGGCGAACTGCATACCGAAGACGAAGCTGACCAAAACATGGTGGAGCAGGTCATCTCGGGAAACATGACAGGAGCCGAGTTCCTGATTCAACAATGCGATTGCCAATTCACCAACGAAGAATTGAACGATGAAGGCAACGCATTTACGAGTTATTACTTTGCCGATCATTACCCGGAAGATTTGGAATCGGTGGCTCGTGAGCAGATTTTGAGTGCTCCTGAATCCGAGTACGACTTTGACGCCTTGCGTGAAATATTTGATCGGCAATATGGAGAATGGCTGGCAGAGAATCCACTCGTTGCGCCTCCTCGTGTCTCTCCCGCTGAGGTCAGTCCCTCACCAGCCGAGACGCAATCAACCTCCGATCATCCTACATTCAACGAGGCCCAAACCGAGAATGCGCAAAAAGACAAACCGTGGTGGAAAGTGTGGTAAGTAGACACCGCAATTTGAGCTACTTTCGCAAGAAAATCGAAATTTTCTATGGAAAAACAGGACCGCATCTGTTCTCCCTTTATTCAATATTCAGCGAATCAACCAGAGCTTGTGCTTCCTGCTCGATATCGAGTGGGAGGTAGGTTTGGAAGAATTTCATTTTTGATTTCAAAACACGGACTTTGGTGGAAGAATCGTTGACGCCTTCTGTTTCTAATTCTTCTTGGGACTTTGATAATTTCTTGCTGAGAAGTTCGAGCTTCTTGTCTTGTTTGACCAGTTTTCCGGTCGCTTGTTGATATTCGTTGATCAAAGCCTGTCGAGCTTGCAACAGTTGTGTCCCTGCTGCGGTCACTGCCTGAAGGCTGGCAACCGTCTCTCGATATTCAGCCTGATACTGATTGTATTTGAATGCCAATCGATTGCGTTCTCGATTGACGGTCACTAAATCAATAAATTGTCCTTGAGGAGGGTTTTGTAGCGAGAATTCCAAGGCGGTCTGTTCTTTCTGGACCAGTTCGATTGATCGATCTAACGAAAGACGTTTGTTATCGAGGAATGTGTAATCACGCTGTGCAGAGCCAATCTGCCGAGAGAACTCGATGAGCTCTTTGTCGAGTTTTTCACGCCACTCTTCTGCCGTGAGCTTGAGTTGTTCGCGTGTTTCGTCTGTCTTCTCAGATCGTTCGGCAAGTTCTTTGGCTGTTTCTTCGGCGACTTTTTGTTGTTCGACTTGATGTGCTTCATCGAGCGAGGCGAGAGTTTCATTGAGTTCTTGACGTTGATCTAACACGTGTTTCGTTCCGGCTTCCCAATACAAACGTAGACGGACAGGAAATGAGGTTTGGACCTCATCTTCCAGTTGCTTGGTTTGTTGGGTCATTTCTTCGGTCGTGTATTGATAGCGGAGAGATGTCAGCATCGATCCAATCCAGCGAGCATTTCGAGCAGGTTGATTGGATGCCGACCATCTCTGCCGGGTATCGGCCGTCATCAGAGCATACTCAGAAAGTTGTTTGATTCCCGTTTCGAACTGACGACGCGCGAATCGATGCCAAATCGAAGTTTGCCAAGCAGGAGCATACGCTTCTGCTCGATTCTCTCGAAGCGTATCTAAGACTTTCATACCTTCATCGAACTGGTTGCGATGCAGCAGAACCAATGCGAACGCATAATCCACAACGGGGCCATCCGAGGTATTTTGCTGAAGTTGATAATAAGCTTTTCGAGTCTCTTTCAGAGACACTTTTCGACGGTCGAAACCTTGATCGAAAAACGACTTCAATGCAGAGGCATTCGGAGAAAGCTGTGGTTCCACAGCGGGCGCTGCGACAAGAAAATCTGTCGCAAAGCTCAAAAACAGGGCGGTCAGAAGAATCATTCAAATTTTCAAGATTGATAAGGGGGACTATATAGAAGATTGTTCCCGCCAGAATCCAATCTTCAAATGCTACACGCTTTCCCCAGAATAGGAGAACGCCAGTATGAATGAATTGGTAAAAGATTGGGAGATCAGAATTGATCCCCGATGAATGGTTTAATTTTAGCTTTGGTTGACGCGCGAAGTCAAATTTATTTTGGGATCGTCGATCAATGCTTGCGAAACCAGACTCGATCCTCAAAACTGTCTGAACGAGAATCTCTTACAAACACGGACTCATATCTTATGAAACGCTCACTGATACTGATGCTGACCCTTTTTTCGTTGATTTCAATGGCAGACTTTGTCTTTGCGGCAGAGCAGAAATCTCAACCCAACATTGTCTTTATTCTCGCCGATGATCTTGGCTGGCGTGATCTCTCAAACGAAGGCTCCACATATTACGAGTCCCCTCACATCGACAGTCTTGTCGAAGACGGCATGAAGTTCACCCGCGGTTATGCCACCTGTCAGGTTTGCAGCCCTTCGCGTGCCAGTATTCTCACCGGTAAATACCCGACCAAGCACGGCATCACCACCTGGATTGGTGACCGGGCGGGAGAAGCATGGGGAAAAACAAATCGGCACGACTCACACCTGCCCCCCGAGTACGACCGCAATTTGCGGGCTTCTGAACTGACGCTCGCCGAAGTTTTGAAAGAGGCTGGCTACACAACATTCTTTGCCGGCAAGTGGCACTTGGGAACGAAAGGATCCTGGCCGACCGATCATGGATTCGAAATCAACAAAGGGGGTTGGGATGTCGGTTCGCCCAATGGTGGTTTCTTTGCACCTTGGAACAATCCCAATTTGAAGTCGGGACCGGATGGAGAATCATTGACCTTACGACTGGGGCAAGAGACGGCCAACTTCATCGAAGACCACAAAGACAAACCGTTCCTCGCATATCTTTCCTTCTACACGGTCCATGGCCCAATCCAGACCACTCCCGACTTGTGGAAGAAGTACCGTGAGAAAGCCGTCGCGAACGGAACACCCGAATCACGATTCCTGTGGGATCGACGATTGGGCGTTCGTCAGGTGCAGGATTGTCCCATCTATGCAGGCATGATTGAAACCATGGACGATGCGGTCGGTATGGTCCTCGATAAGTTGGACGAACTTGGTCTCGCCGAAAACACCATCGTCTGCTTCACATCAGACAATGGCGGCGTCTCGTCTGGCGATGCGTTTTCTACGAGCAACTTGCCGTTACGCGGAGGCAAAGGCCGTCAGTGGGAGGGCGGGATTCGCGAACCGTTCTACATCAAGGCTCCCGGCGTGACAAAGCCCGGATCGATCAGCGATGTGCCGGTGACGGGAGCAGATTGGTATCCGACTCTGCTTGATCTGGCTGGTGTCAAAGTGCCGAAAGCGCAAGACATTGACGGCGTATCACTCGTGCCGATTTTGAAAGGAGATAAAATCGCCGACCGTCCGCTCTTCTGGCATTACCCTCATTACGGCAATCAGGGAGGCGAGCCTTCTTCGATCATGACACAAAACGACTGGAAGTTAATCTATTACCACGAAGATGGTCGTTTTGAGTTATACAATCTCGCCGATGATGAAGTGGAGCAGCACGATGTCGCCGAGTCTCATCCTGAAAAAGTCGAATCGATGCGGCTGACTTTGAATCAATGGTTGATCTTCACGGGGGCTACTTTTCCCGAGGCCGATCCGAACTTTAATGCGGAAAAACGCCGTGAGCGTTGGAACAGTCTGATGACGGGTGGCATGGACCGCTTGGAAAAACAGCACGCCAATTTCCTCAAGCCAGACTTTCAGCCGAACAAAGACTGGTGGGGCAGCGCACCAGTTACAAAGGATTGAATTGGCCTATATGTAGTAGGTCAGACTGTACCTGACAAGATTTCAGAAAGCGTTCAAGTTAATCACCTATGATCGAGCGTGGTGGGAAGTGTTGATGAAAACTGTTTTGCCGATTGCACAAGTCGCCGAAAAGGACCTCAACCTTATTTGATGTCAGGCACAACCTGACCTACAATTTCCCATCTCAAACAACGCGCATAAAACAACCGCCCGGTGGGGACAATCACCGGACGGTTGCAGGGACGCTCTCATTATTAGGGTTCTGCTTATCGGCCAGTCCTCCAGCCAAAGTAATGACGACCGTTGGAGTAGCCGTAGTTGAAACCGCGACGATGACCGTAACCATAGTAGTTCGATCGGTAGTTGTAGCGGTTGTGGCCCCAATTTCCTTGATAACGATGACCATGATTGAAATCTCCACGTTAGTTGTTGTGATGGCCGTGGTTTCCGCCACGATGTCCACCGTGATTACCACGATGATTGCCGGCATCGGCAACTCCGGTCATGGCGAGGCAAGCGGCGAATGTCAGGGCGACAAGTGCTTTGGTTGTGTTTTTCATCGTTCTTCTCTTTTCATAAAAGTGGGTGAGTGTTGTTGAACACTCTCCCCAGCGAGAGAACGACAGAACTGTTACAGGACTTCTGAGAAAAAGCTCTGAATCAGATCAAAGTGCATGGAAAACACGGAGAATACGGCTGATATTGTCTTGTTAAGAGGCCACGAAAAACACGAAGAGGCACGAAAAACGAATTCACTCTAAACAACATTTTCTCACCCGCGGTTGCCGAAGAGAAAACCGCAGGTGACGAGCAGAACCGCAAACGCGGTTACGCTAACCGCGAGTTTCCAGCTCACCTCATCCGCATTCTTCCCCCAGCCGAACTTTGGCCCCAAGCCGTCCCAGAAATAAAATCCCAGCGAACAAGCAGTGAGACCGAACAACCATAACGCCCAGATCGGCGTCTCGTGGATCAGCATCTCTCGGCAGTCGCCAATCTTCTCGAACGAGCCATATCCGATATAGGCTCCATTAGCGATCAAACAATATCCGGCAAAGAACTTAATGAGAAACGCAGAACGCCAGCGAAACAAACAGGCCCACACGATGACCGGCAACAAAGAACCCACAATCGGTCCCGCCCAGACCACAATCAACGGCGATGGATTGGGTGAAACATCGGTTCTCGAGATGACCAACGGATGCCAAACGACTTGTTCGACGACTCCTCCCGTCATCCAGGCTCCTACGACGTGTCCGAGTTCATGGACGAGCATCATTCCCAGCCAACAGATGGGAAGCATTGAAACAGCGATAAGAACGGCTGGCTTGCGATTCATCGTTGCGGACGTGGTTCGTTCATCAATGTTTCATCTTCGATTTCATCATCGACACCACGAAGGTGGATGTTGAAAAACGTCTGAATCACTTCATCGAGTTTACGATTGCGGAAGCCGCCATGGCCGCCGTCTTGCATTGTGATTAAATTCGCCGAGACACCGACCGCCTGCAATTGTTTCTGGAACTTGGTCGATTGTTCAAACGGAACCAATGGATCGTTCGTGCCATGAATGATCAGGAACGGAGCATCGTCTTTGGTGACGTGTGTGATGGGCGAGGCGGAGCGAGCGACATCTTTCGTTTCCTGAACGGGTCCGCCCAACAGCTTGGCTTCCGGAGAATTGGGAGCGTCGTGATCGAGGCCCGGCGACTTGCCCATCGTGAGCATTTCGGTCGGACCAAAGAAATCGACGACACACGTCACACGTGATGATTGGTCGTCGTTGTCTCCCAGATCGCCTTCTAACTCTTTGACCTCGCCACTCGTCCCCAACATGGCAACGAGATGTCCGCCCGCGGAGGTTCCCATGATGCCGATACGTTCGGGGTCGAGATTGTATTTGTCGGCGTTCGCACGAACCCAACGGATGGCGGCTTTGCAATCGTGAATTTGTGATGGCCAATGGACTTCATCGGTGAGCCGATACCCAACTGAGACACCCGCATAATGGCCGCTTCTTAAATACGTCGTCAGCCAGCGGCGACCACCGGCTTTGTCGCCATTACGCCAACCACCGCCGTGGATGAAGACAATGACAGGGCGAGGTTTTTCGCTCTTTGCGGTGGGCAGGTAGAGATTGAGAGTCTGCCGTGAGTTGTCAGTTCCCGCGTAAGGCACGTCGAACTTGGTTTCAAAGTCTTGTGCAGAGAGGGAGAGGGGGAATAGTAAAACGACCAGCAGAACAATCAATGAGTTATTTTGGGGCATGTTCTTTTCCTGAGAAGTATGCGATGCGTGAATTCCATGAGACTCGCAAATGATGTCGGGAGCAATAGGAAAGTTTTTACGTCACCGCACCCTGGCAACTCGAACCGGCACCCGCCGTGCAGCCGAAACAATGTCGGGCCGTGACAATTTCGCGGCCTGCCAATTGGTCGGCAGTGAAGTCGCGAATGTGTCGCGGCTGACCGTCTGTGAGCGGCAGGTCGAGCATTTGATTGAAGTCACAATCAAACAGGTGTCCGCGATAATCGACTGACAAAGTATTCCGGCACATCACACCGTCAACAGTTGCCGGATTAAATGCGTTAGCCAGTTTCGTGAGATACTCTTCGAACTTCTCCTGCCGAATTAAGCCTTCAAGATATCGGCTGATGGGCATATTGGTGACGGTATAGAGTCGAGTGAATTCGATGTTGAACCGGCTGCGCAATTGCTCGCGGTACGCGTCTTCGAGTTGTCGTTGATCGGGAGGGAGTCCCGTGCCGACCGGATTGTAGACGAGTGACAGTTCGAGGTGACTTTCTTTTTGCCCGTAGCCGAGGCTGTTCAGTTTCTGCAAGGCGGCAATCGATTTCTGAAATACGCCGTCACCACGTTGAGCATCGGTGTTTTCTTCCAGATAACAGGGAAGAGAGGCAACGACTTCGACTCTCTGATCGGCCAAGAATTGGGCCGTCTCTTCGTAGCCGTTGACCATGAGGATCGTCAGATTGCAGCGGTCAATGACCTGCCGGTCCAGCTTGCGGACTTCAGTCACAAACCAGCGAAAGTTCGGATTCATCTCGGGAGCACCGCCCGTGATGTCGACCGTTTCGATGTCACTGTTGGCAATGGCGGCGAGGCAATCTTCAAACGTCTCGCGTGACATGTTTTCTTCGTGCCGGTCAGGGCCAGCATCAACGTGACAATGACTGCATGTCTGATTACACAGCTTGCCGACATTGATTTGAAGAATCGTGACCTTTTCAGCAGTCAGAACGGGCAACTGATGGTTGCCGATGGTTTCCGCAAAGCCGGGAACGTGATCGGCGCGGTTGAGAACATCCACTTGTTTCGCCGGGTCGGCGAGTTCGTGTCCCTGTCGGAGAAGTGAGAGTTGGGTCATGGGTCATTTGGAATGTTGTGGTGACACCTCCTCATCCGGCCTTCGGCCACCTTCTCCTCCTCTGGAGGAGAGGGACGGGGTGAGGAGGTCTTATGTAGCAATCAACAACAATCGCCGCCGGGAGTACAGCAATCTTCAGAGGGTGCAATGGTCAATTGGTAGTCGCGGCCTTTTGATTCTTGAGGATCTCGGACTAAGTTTCGTCGGCAATCCATCTCTACGGCATCTGCTAGAGGGATGTTCGTGTAAGGTGCCACTGGTTCAAACAGTCCCGCATACGGGCCTTCTTGTAACAGCTTGAAGGTCTTATCGCAGACCGCCGTTCGTTCGCCCCGTTTGTAGATATGGCCATCGTCATCTTTAACATGACTGAACGGGCCTTTGTAGATGACAGCTTGCTTACGTTCGAGACATGGGCCTTGCTTGCCTTTCCAGGCAACAATAGTCACCGAACGAAATTCGATTCCTTGCACCGTTTGCCAAGGTTCTGATTCTCGTTTGACGAGTTCGATGCCGTGAAAGCCGGCCTCTTCAAACGCTTGTAGAAATTGGTCTTCGCGGAAGGCTCCCGAGATGCAGCCCGACCACAATGTCGGGTCGGCTTGTAGATGCTCGGGGACATCTTCGTCGCAAACAATGTCGCTGATGGCGGCACGGCCTCCCTTTTTCAGGACTCGAAAGACTTCCTCGATCATTTGCGTGCGGTCTTGAGGTCGCACCAGATTCAAGACGCAATTGGAAACCACACAATCGACCGAGTCATCGGCAATCATGGGCGACTCGTTGCGGAGACGGTCTTCAAGCTGTCGCAGATTCAACCAGTCGTTGTGATTGGCGACTGGATTTTGTTCGAGAGATTTGGAGAGTTGGTCGAGATCGAGCTTGAGATCCTGAATCAATCCACGATGAAATTCGACATTCTGATAGCCGACCTTCTCTCCGATTTCCTGCTGATACTTGCGAGCGAGTCCTAACATTTCGTCGTTACAGTCAACGCCGATAACACGGCCTTCTTCGCCGACAATTTGAGAGGCAATGTAACAGATCTTACCACCACCCGATCCGAGATCGAGAACCGTATCGCCCGGTTTCACGAAGGCGGAGGGATCGCCGCAGCCGTAATCGCGTTCGAGAATTTCTTCCGGCAAGATCTTGAGGTATTGGGGATCGTAAGTCACCGGGCAACAAAGTTCGGCTTCGACAGCCTGCGCGGCATCGGCGTATCGGTTGTAGACAGATTCTTCCGCTTCGGGTGTGTTCTCTTCGGTAGGCGACTTTAAATCCATGAATCCACTTTCTCTGAAGTCCCGGTATCGATTTGATCTCGGCAAATGGTATTGTAAACCACTGAAGCAGACTGTGAAACACCTTACAGTTTGTTGCCAGTTTTGAAGCTTATTATCGTCCACGATCATGACCTGTACACTCAGTATAATCATTCCCGTTGCCAAAGAGGATTCCGCTTGGCGAGAGTTGTTACGGGAGCTGGTCCCCTTACGGGATGAAGCAGAAATTGTGATCGCCGCCACAGGATATCAACCTGCTGATTGGAGTTCATTGCAAGCCTCGTGGGGATTTGAATCGCTCGACTCTCCTGTGAGATGGTTGAAGTGTCCTGTGGGAAGAGCTTCCCAAATGAACGAAGCGGCTCGTCAGGCGACGGGGAACTTTTTGTGGTTTCTGCATGCTGATAGCACTTTCGGTGAGGAGGCACTCTCTGCACTGATGAGATCTTTGAATCGGTTTCCCGATGACCTCCACTACTTTGATTTGAACTTCCAATCGGACGGCCCTCTGTTGCTGCGATTGAATGCGTGGGGTGTCTGGATACGTTCGCATTGGTTCAAGATGCCGTTCGGCGATCAAGGGATGACCGTTTCGGCAGAGAACTTTCGCGCGCTTCGAGGGTTCGACGATTCGCTTCCTTATGGGGAAGACCATCACTTCGTCTGGCGTGCCCGGATTGCCGGCTTGAAGTTACGACCCATCGGAACATCGATCTCCACCAGTGCGAGAAAGTATCGTGAACGAGGTTGGCTTACGACGACTTGCCGACATGTCTGGTTGACTTGGCGACAGGCGCTGCCGTTATGGTGTCAATTATGGAAACGGCGGTTGTTCGGATGACTTGTGAAAAAATCGCAATCGCGGTCTTTGTGAAAACGCCCGGCGTAAGTCCTCTCAAAACACGATTGGCGGCACAGATTGGAACCGAGCAAGCCGAGACATTTCATCAACTGGCGACCCGGTGCATCGAGCAAACCTTGCAGACCTTACAAGCCCAGCTTTCGTTGCAGCAGATTGACTTGACGCCTTTCTGGTCAGTAGCTGAAGCAGACGCATTTGATCATCCGTTGTGGTCCGCTTTTCCCAAGATTGGTCAAGGGGCGGGCGACTTGGGTAAGCGATTGCATCATGTTTACTCTCGGTTACTCGACAATCATGATGCCGTTTTTTTGATGGGGGCCGACTCTCCGCAAATCGAGATTGATTATATGCAAACAGCCATCAACACCTTGAGCATGTCCGAGTCGTCGTCGTTTGTGATGGGGCCGGCCAATGATGGAGGATTTGTTTTGTTCGGTGGTCGAGAACCCATTCCACTGAGAATTTGGAACGCGGTTCCCTACAGCGAAAATGAGACCGGAAAACAATTAGTGAGAGAGTTGCAGACAATGGGACAGACGACTTTGTTGCGAGAGCGAGTCGATGTTGATCTGCTTGAAGATCTGGAATTGTTGCTGCCCGATTTGGAAAAGAACATCGCAGGCTCTGCCCGGCAAGAATTAAAGAAGTGGATCCAGAACCTCTCCACTTAACAGGTTGTTCGTCGCGCATGAAAAAACCGCTCCGCCGAAGTGGAACGGTTCCTGACTCCTTCCTCACAGATTGAAAATCAATCCGAGAGAATTATTTTGCTTTTTTGGGTTTAGGAGCTTTTTTCTTGTCAGCCGGAGGTGCGGGAGGAGCATCGGTTGCTTTCGGTGCGCCTTTCATTGGCTTGGCTGAACTGGCTGCTGGTGCTGCTGCCGACCCAGGTGAACAACAGCTTGGCTTGGGTGAACAGCAAGTCGGTGCAGGAGCACATTTGACAGGTGCGCACTTGACTGGAGCACATTCCACTTTTTCCACTTTGCAGCAGGTGGTCTTTTTCTTTCCACATCCGAAAAAGCCAGCATCGGCACTATTCATTGCGCCAAAAACAAAGGTCACTGCCAACAAAGAACCTAAAATTCGAATCTTCATGTTTCTCTCCTTGAATACTCTCGTCTGGCAAAGCCGTGTCGAATTCATTCGTCAGGCCGGGTGCCAATCTCAGTTGTTTCACTTGCCTCTTCAGGACTTCCTGTTCCTAATAAGGTCAGTACATACCATTGACGATAAAATACGAGTTTTGGGAAGTCAAACAGGTCTGGGGCAGTTTTAACGATTGTTCTCGAAATGAGTGCAAGAACAGGCCTCTTCCTGCGACTTCATTAAACTGCTGATAAGAAAAGACTTTCAGAGATGAATCCCATACATCCACCGCATCGAAAGGATCACACTTCTGCAAATTTCTCGACACGAACCTGGAAAATTGGGTCACGCACTCTCTCTCTGAACGGCGAAGCACGGTTGATGGGGATTGTGAATGTCACGCCGGACAGCTTCTCTGATGGTGGCCATTTTCTGGAGTCGGCGCATGCCGTTGATCATGCACTGAAGCTTGAAGCCGACGGGGCCGAGTTCCTTGATATTGGGGGAGAATCAACCCGACCGGGAGCAGAACCGGTCAGCGTGAAGGATGAATTGAAACGTGTTCTTCCGGTGATTCAAGGGTTACGAGAACAGACTGAGGCCTTGATTTCGATTGATACCACGAAGTCCGAAGTGGCTCGGGAAGCACTTTCCGCAGGAGTCGACATCGTCAACGATATCTCCGGGCTGACGTTTGATCCCGGGATGCTCAAAGTCTGTGCAGAAAGTGATTGCGGCGTCATTGCCATGCATATCAAAGGGACACCGCAGACGATGCAGGATGATCCCAGTTACGAACATGTCGTCAATGAAGTCAGCAATTTTCTCGTGGAGAGGCTCTCCGCTTTAAGATCTGCCGGAATTGTCGAGGAACGTATCATGCTCGATCCGGGCATTGGGTTTGGAAAATCAGCAGCGCACAACCTGGAATTAATGCAGAATCTTGCTGAAATTCGTGGTTTGGGTCGACCACTTTTGATTGGACATTCTCGTAAGCGATTTTTGCAGAAAATCCTCGGTCGGGACGTTGAGGAGCGGATGGCGGGGACGGTGGGAGTTTCCATTGCTCTTCGCATGTTGGGAGCCGATTTGCTTCGTGTCCACGATGTTCGTGCGGTCAAGGATGCTTTGATGGCTTGTGAAACACTGATGGAGTGGGAAACGGGCTGAAAATTCGTTGCCAGTCAGGTGGGGCATTCTTCTCTTGAAACTTGCAATTTCTTCATAAACTGGGAGGATACATCCTCTGAAATCCGTGTCTAAGGAATTCGAGCGGATTTATTCCCATATGATCAGCGCCAGTTTGGATTTGATGTCTGAGACTCTTATCGACAATCAGCAAGATTTCGAATCTCTCTGCGCAGAGATTCGCGAAGCCGGATTAGTCGCTTTTGACACCGAATTCGTTGCCGAGCATTCTTACAATCCCGAACTGTGCCTCATGCAGTTTGCCACTCGGGATCGCTGTGTGGCTGTTGACCCGTTTGAGATGGAAAATCTCAATCCGTGGTGGGAGATCATGGCGGATGAAGAGATCAAAGTGGTCGTGCACGGTGGTCAGGCCGAGATCCGCTTTTGTTTGATCGAAGGAAATTTGAAGCCGGCCAATCTTTATGATACTCAGATCTCCGAAGCATTCCGGTCGCGCAGCTATCCTCTATCCTACGTGAATCTGGTGCAACGGGTGTTGAAGATTCGACCTTCAGGAAAAGAAACTCGCACCAACTGGAAACGACGTCCGCTCCTTCCGAATCAGGCGAAGTATGCGTTGGAAGATGTTGTCCACATGTTGCCCATTTATGACGACCAAACAAAATCACTCGTCGGACGTGGCCGATTGAAATGGGCGGTTAGTGAAATTCAACAGATGATTGATGACATCACCGCCGATCTGGAAAGTCCCGGCTGGTTGAAGCTCTCTGGATTGCATCGGCTGCAACCGAAAGAATTGGTGGTGGCTCGCGAATTATTTAATTGGCGAGAAGATGAAGCCGAATCCCGTGATCGTCCTCCTCGTTCGGTGCTGCGTGATGATTTGATTTTGGAACTCGCCAGACGTCGTCCAAAAAATTCGACCGAACTGCTCGCGACACGAGACATGGAACGAGATCGCTATCGTCGGCACATCGATGATCTCGTCGAAGTTGTTGCTCGAGCACGAGAGATCCCCAAGGCAGATTTGCCCCAAAAAATTCGTACAGACAGGCAGGACAATAGTCAGGACGATCATGTCATTGGCAAATTACTCAGCTTGGCACTGGCGAATCGTTGTTCGGAGTTAAACATCGCCATGTCGATCATCGCCACCAGCAGCGACTTGAGAGAGTTTGTGAGATGGTCGCTCAATGGACGACCAGCCGATGAGAACCCTTCGCTCAGTCAAGGTTGGCGCAGCGAAGTCTGCGGTCAGTTGTTGACCGATATGATCGACGGAAAAATCGCCTTGCGTGTTGCCGATCCGAAATCTGATCACCCGCTGATCTTTGAATACGACGATTAGTCGCGTTCGAATGTGAATCTTTTCAAGCACCTCGCAAGCGCGAGTGGTTTCTCTATCAGACTGCGATGATTGTCAAATCACAGGGCCGAACTCAGGAAACATGCGAGCAAAAATTTCGTAGGCTGGGACAAGTCCCAGCATTTCGCAAGATCACGAGCGTTGCAGCACACTCACCTCACCGCTACTCTCAAGTGGCCGTTATTTACTGAATTCTGAAAGCCGCACCTATGAGTCTTTCTCTGGAGTCACCGTTTCTCTTCTTGCACGATCAGGATGATGTGGCCGTTGCTCGATTTCAGATCGAGGAAGGGGTTCAGTTTCAGGTTCCCGGTTCCAATGAATTAGTCACCACGCGCGAGGCGATTGAGTTTGGTCATAAGGTCGCCGTCCGAAAGATCGGGAGCGGTTCGCCGGTCCGAAAATTTGGTCAAATTATCGGCTTTGCGACGGCCGAGATCGAAGCAGGCAGTTGGGTGCATATGCACAATCTCGGTATGGGAGAACTTTCACAAACCTACGAGATGGGCGTCGACCTTCCACCAGATCCCGATCCCATTTCCGGTCGAACTTTTCAAGGCATCGTACGACCGGATGGGCGTGTCGCCACTCGCAATTATGTCGGCATCATCAGCACCGTGAATTGCTCGGCCACGGCGTCGAAGTATGTGGCCGATGCGATCAACGCGGAGCTGCTGGCCGATTATCCCAATATCGATGGTGTTGTCGCGTTGACCCATAAAGGAGGTTGCGCCTTCGAGTTCGCGGGAGACGATCATCAACAACTTGCCCGTACAATGGGTGGCTTTGCCCGTCATCCGAATATTGGTGCTTATCTTGTCATTGGACTTGGCTGCGAAGCCTCACAGCCTTCGTATCTTGTGGAAGAGCATGGCTTGGTGCAGCTTGATATTGGGCAACCGAAAGACGAGAAGCTGCCCGTGATGATGAATATTCAGGAGCAGGGAGGCGTTGCAAAGACGGTCGATTATGCCATCGGTGTCCTGAAAGAGTTACTCCCTCAAGCCAACGACGTGACACGAACTGCGGTCCCAGTCTCGGAGATCATTCTGGGGACGGAATGTGGTGGTTCCGACGGAAACAGTGGCGTCACGGCTAACCCGGCAGTCGGATACACCAGCGATCTTTTAGTCGCGATGGGAGCCACATCCATTTTGGCAGAAGTTCCCGAGATGTTTGGTGCCGAGCATATGCTTGTCAGGCGTGCGGTTTCCGAACAGGTTGGCAAAAAACTGATTGAACGGATTCATTGGTGGGAAGATTATGCCCGCATGTTTGGTGTGCAAATCGATAACAATCCCTCTGTCGGTAATAAAAAGGGCGGGTTGACGACCATCTATGAGAAGTCACTGGGAGCCGTCGCCAAAGGAGGCACAACGGCTTTGCGGGCCGTGTATGAATACGCAGAGAAGGTCACGGAAAAAGGGTTTGTCATCATGGACACTCCGGGATTCGATCCGGCCTCCGTCACGGGCATGATTGCCGGCGGGGCCAACATGATTGTTTTCACAACCGGTCGAGGAAGTTGCTTCGGCTGCAAGCCGGTCCCGACCATCAAAATCGCCACCAACACGCCCATGTACAATAAGATGCAAGACGACATGGATATCAACGCCGGTCGCATACTCGACGGGGCGACTGTGGAAGAGGTTGGTGAAGAGATTCTGGAGAAAATCATTTCTGTCGCCGGCGGAGAGAAAACAAAGAGCGAAGCTCAAGGCATTGGTGATGAAGAGTTCTGCCCGTGGGTCTCTGGCCCGGTGTTGTGACCTCTCTGCAATCAATCCGTGAGTCTTTGTGACTAAGCCAACTCATTTAACGAGCAAACGAGGTAGCCCAGTCTTCTCATTTTGACAGGTCGCCATGATGACTTTGCGACCGGCAGAAATTGCCGGCGAGAGATTTATCTGCTGAAATGCTCGATGAATCTGCTGTTTCAGGGTCTTTATTGTCCATCAAGTAGCCCCTGAAGAACCGGCATGACCGCGGAAATCAGAAAAAGTGGTAGTTCTGTCATAATCGTTATAGTTTGACATCCGCTCGTTCCGATAAGTGAGAGCAGAGCCGTAATCTCTTCCGTCAACTGGAGGGGTGACTCGGTGGTATCGCAACTCACTGGATGTCAAGGATGATCCGATGCGGACACATCAATGTTTGACTTTGTTCTTGTGTGGAGTCTTCTTGCTTGGAGGCATGAAGGCTTACGCTCAAACACCCGGAACCGGTTATGCAAATTTCAACTCTCATGCTCCGATAAATCCGGCGGGTGTTCCCGCAGGCTTTAATCCCTATCCGGCAGTCTCACCATTCGAGCATGCCATGTCCTCGACTTATAACGAGCGGGGCATCTGGTTGAATGAAACCAGCAACGAAATGCAAAATCGTGGGTACTTTCGCCTGGAATCAATCGTGGCCCGATTCAAAGGCCCGAGTTCTGATCCGATCGGTTTCGAGGGGTCAGTCGTCAACTCGTTTTTTGATGGAGCTGCTGCCATTGAAAATAACGACTCTGGTGCTGGTCGTCTTGACACAGGTGACACACCACTCCCTTTTGGCGATGGAAAAGGCTTCTACGGGGATGCTGATTCTGGATTGATCGATGCCAGTCACGGTGTCGGAATCCAGGGCGTCTGGGGAATTGAACGCTCGGACGGAATCAGTCTGGAATTGTCTGGGTTGTGGATCGGGCAAGATTGGGAAGGGTCAGCCACCGGGTACAAAATTCAACGATATGGAAATAAGGATGATTTGTTTCCATCGGTGATCTACGAGCAAGACTTTGTTCCGAGTCACATCAGTCAAAGAATTAACTTTGAATCAGGCCCCGATGGCCTGTTGGGCCTGGATGTTGTCGATCTCGATAATATTACACCTCGAAACAACGGAATCGGATTAGATGATGGGTCGATTTTAGGAACTCGCCAAAGATTCGACTCGTTCTTGCTGAAGCGAATGAGGTCAGAACTTTATGGGGCTCAAGTCAACTTGATTAACACTCCGTCACGTCAGTTTGGCCCGTTTACCGTTCGACCTATGTTCGGCATCAAATATCTGCAACCAACAGAAGAGTTTTCAGTGGAAGGACACGATAGTGGTCTCGATTATGAACTGGCTGACTCTGAAGATACTGTGATACCGGGAGGGATTGACGATATCGAGCAAATAGTGCGTGCTCCCTATCGTGCTTATATCGATAGTAGTGCTGAAACACATCTAGGTGGACCGGAAATGGGTTGGCGTTATGCTGCAGGTGGCGACCATTTTCGCTTGGAAGGAGAAACCAAGTTTGGGGTCATGGGTGCTCGTGAAAAGACGGAACTCTGGACGAAAGGACTCGGTCAGCCGTTTCTGTTTGATCAAAACGAGACTCTTCAAGTGGCTGGGTCAGCAGGTGTTGTGGGTAACTTCAATCCCTTCTACGATCCTGAGCTGGAAACCAGCGATACCGAATCAACAAGCTATGTGACACCAACTTTCCAACAATCATTCAATACCAAGTCAAAGCCTTTTGCTTATATCCCCGTAGTCAGAGATATCGGACTCTTCCGCGAAGCCAACTTTTCTGCCGGATGGACATTCCTGTTAATCGGACAATTGCAACGTCCCAACGAATCAATAATCTATCAGTCAGGAAATGGTGCGATCACACCAGGAATTGATGAGATTGCTTATCTTACTCAGGGTGGCGATCCTACGCTTACTCCAGAAATCAAGAAAGACCGCTCGCTCTACTTCGTCAACTACTTCAACTTCGGTGTTGAGTGGGAATATTGATCACAAGCTGATAACTCCAGCATCGGAATTCGTTCCGATGGCGATACCGCCCGGCAGGTTGTTCCTGCCGGGTTTTTCGCTGCGCGGTCACTTTTTCTGTGAGACAGGTGGCGGTGACAAATCGAGTTGTGAAACCGCTTCTGCATAAACCAATTTCCCGGTGTAGCCATCGTAAAAGCTGACGATCACTTGAGGCTCGTCATACGCCACAAACTGGTAGCCGCTTCCTTCAGGTTTGGCGGTCTTCATGACGTTGTTGACAGAAACGACCGAATAGTAGGTGCTTCGCAATCGGTCGTATTTGACGTTATCGGGAAACCCAGCCACCCATTTGATCTGTACCGGGCGACCCTGACTCTTCCAGTTCCCCCCGAAAGGCATTCGACCTGCTGTTCCAATGGGATGTGCGGTTGACCCCATCGGTCCGACCATGAATTCCCAGATATTGTCCGTCACGCGGACCGACATCGAATTGTGGACATCTCCCGAAAAGAAGAGGATTGGTTTATCGATCTCGTCGAGGGCTTCCAGCACCTGTTCTCGCTCATGAACAAACGACGCCATGCCGTCTCCCTTGGGATCAGCCCCTCTTTCAGGAGCCACATGATAGGCTGAGTGATAGATCAGCCAAGGGTCGGGAGTGATGATGAACAGGAACTCGGCCTCACTCTCTCGCGCAGTTTTCAACAGCCATTGTTTTTGCGTCTCTCCTAGTGCATAGATTTTCGGGTCGTGGACGTTCTTCAAGTTGGTTTTGGAGCGTTCGCCTCGCGTATCGACCATCAAGATATGACAATTGCCGACCTTCCAGTCCCGATAGTGATGGGTGCCGATGGAGTATGCCGCGTTCTCATCCGCTTTCAGAGGAGGGGCAATTTTCAAAGTGTTCTTGTCAACAATTTCGATCACCTCATACACGCCGGCATTCTTGGGGGCTTTGGGGGCCGCTTGCCTCAAGGCTCCTCCCGGATAGGGGCCGATATGCAGTGTGCTGATCTGCGAAAGTTGCAGTTGCGAAAAATCAGCGTCAGGATCATGAAGAAGATCACTTCCTTTTTCCATCTTCGCAGAACCAAATTGAATCGGTGCATTTGGTGCGATTTGAGGATTGGCCCAGCCAACGTAATCGGTCCATGCTTTCAGTCCATAGTCTCGAATTAAATATTTGCCGGCTTTGAGTCCCGGTTGTCCGCTGCCGTGAATGTCCCAGCCGAGTTCGTGATCGTCATAAGTGAAAATTGTGGGGACGGATCGCGTCATGCGAGCGAAAGAACGTCCTCGTTTCCAATAAAGTCGATAGTTGTACCATAAACCGTCGAGCGTGCCGTCTCGGTCTTCTTCATAGATCGTGTCTCCATTCATCAGATGAAACTGAACGTCTTCTCCATGATGCTTGAGCAAGGTGTCGAACGCTGGTGGAGAACCATATTGTCCCCCCGAGCGAACGGGATCTTGCGAGGCACAGCACCCAATGGAAAAACAGATATTGAAACGGCCTTCTGAATTGTGTGGTTCATCCCGATAGACAGTGGAGTCGGGAAGAGTTCGGAAACGGGGCCAATCATCGTGAAAGTCGATCCGGGTATCGGCCAATCGTCCGTCGATCTCTATGGCATAGAAGTAGAGAGTCGCCGGTTTCAATTTGGTCAATGTGACTGTACCAGTGCAGTCATTCTCGGCGACCGTTTTTCCTGTGACTCCCGGTGACTTGGAATGAATGGGAAGCTGCGTCGAATAGCGAACGGTAAACTCGGCTGGTTCTTGTGTTCGAATCCAGACAGTCATCGAGTCGGAACCGGGTTGGCCGAGCATCGGGCCATGAGTCAGTCCGAGAGTTTCGGCAGGAGTCACATGATTGGCAATCGGGTCGGGCCAGAGTCTCTGTTGTGCCAAAAGAGACGTTGACGGAATGACCATCAGGAGAAAAATCGTTGTCAGAAACCGGTGGCGGTGGAGCGGAATATTCATCAATCGATCTCGTTGTGTGTATGAAAGAGGAGCAGTGAATCTGCTGAAACAGCTACGCTATCCGCTCAAACAGGCATCAATCAACGAAGATCTTCGAGAAATCGACTTCATTAGGCGTCAGGAGCGTGTGCGCATCGTCTCTGACAAAATCCTGAGGGTGTTGCCTGTTTTTTACATGACATTGTTTTCTATGTGACATTGTGACGTACGGACGATATGATGGCTGCGTTGCCCGTCTCTTTCTTCTAATGCCACAATCTGCGGCAAGAGCTTCAGGTAACGCCCTTGAAACCTGACTGAAGATTCCCTGGAGAAGTGATCGATGAATCGACCCGTTTCAATATTTTTTCGCGGTACGCTATGTGCCTTCATGCTGTTCTTGGCCCTCAATTTGTGGTCAGTGAATTCCGCCGAGGCTCAGAAAAGAAAACCAAAGAAGCCAACCTCGAAACTTCCTGTGGAAGCGGAACCTGTCAAACGGGATTCCCCGACAAAAGTTGAGTCAGAGAGTTTGACTCAAGTGCGTGCCTCGGCTGCCAAGATTGATGCACTCGTCGCCAAGAATTACAAAAAATTCGATGTGACGCCGAATCCTGTCACAACTGATGAACAGTTTTTACGTCGATTGTATCTTGATGCAAATGGTTCGATTCCCAATCTGCGGGAAACAAAAACTTTCCTGAACAGTACCAGCTCGACCAAGCGAGAACGCTTGATTGATTTTCTTCTCGGTCGTGAAGGTTACGTGGCGCATCAGTACAACTATTGGGCCGACTTATTGAGGCCCATTGATCGTGAAGGGCGTTTGCGTTTGATCCCTTACCAGACTTGGATCAAACAATCATTGCGAGAGAACAAGCCCTTCGATGAGTTTGTCACCGAACTTTTGACCGCGGAAGGAAAAGTTTGGGAGAACCCGGCAGTCGGGTATTACCTCACAGATGACGGCATGCCGTTAGATAACATGAACAACACAATCCAGTTGTTCTTGGGAACCCGTATTGGTTGTGCGCAATGTCACGACCATCCGTTTGATAAGTGGACTCAGAAAGAGTTCTATCAGATTGCCTCATTCACCGGCCAAATGGTGACACGCACGACGGGCGAAGAAGGTAAAGCTTTCGGCAAGATGCAGAAAGAGTTTCGCTCGGCGACTGAGGCCAACTCCGATAAAGTGAAAATGGAGGGAGCCGAAGCTCGTTATGGTGTCGTTCAAAATCTGATTGTTGCCAACCGTTATAATGTGAGCGAAGTTTCCTGGAAGCAGCTCAAACTCCCCAAAACTTACGCGTATGACGACGCAAAGCCGGAATCGGTCGTTCAGCCGAAAACATTGTTTGGCGAAGCTTTGACTGTCAAACCGGGCGAATCCCGTCGTGAAGTATTCGCGCGTTGGGTCACTTCACCGAAGAATCCCCGGTTTGCCAAAACGATTGCCAATCGTCTCTGGAAACAATTGATGGGAGTGGGGCAGATTGAACCTGTTGACGACATGTTGGATGGGACGGTTGCCGAGAACCCGGAATTGATGGCGTTTCTCGAATCAGAAATGATTCGCGTGGAATTCGACATGAAAGAATTTCTGCGGATTGTGATGAACACCAAGACCTATCAGCGACAAGCCTCTTCCAAGGAGTGGGATCCCGCCGTACCGTATCATTTCCCGGGTCCGACTCTTCGTCGGATGTCAGCCGAACAGGCTTGGGATTCGCTGTTAACATTAGCGATTCCAGATCCAGACGCTTACAGCAAAGATCCTTCTCGTGAATATGAGGCTCTGATCAATGTTAATTTCTCTAAGGAGAAGCCTGCCGAAGTTCTCAAGAAGGCGATTGAGTTCGATAAGAAAATTGCGGGTGGAAAAGCTCGTACAGACAAACAGCGACCTTACAGTTATGTCCCCAATAGAGACACCTATCAGGGGAGTTATGTGAGAATGCTACTTGCTCGGGCGTATGAACTTCCTTCACCACTCCCTCCTGGACACTTCCTGCGTCAGTTTGGGCAATCTGACCGCGAGTTAATCGGAGCCGCATCAACAGATGGATCCATTCCACAAATTCTTACGATGCTCAATGGGCCCTCGACGCACATGATGCTTGAACCGGGATCCGAAATTTATGAAAACGTGATTCGCGAACGGAGCGAACTGGATCGTATTGACGTGATGTTCCTCAGTATCCTGAATCGTCAACCCTCCAACGAAGAGAAGCAGCTTGCTCGCAAAGAAATCAAGCGAGCCGGTAATGCCGGGTACGGCAACGTCATCTGGGCGCTCGTCAACACTCGCGAATTTCTGTTCGTTCAATAAAACTTCGGAGTGAGTTTTCGCAGGCAAACAATTCCTTCTGTTATTCCAGAATAAGTCACTGACATGAAACAACTCTTTGATCAATTCGACGATCCAACACGCCGATCATTTATGTCTTACGCGGCCAAATCCTTGCTGGGCGTTTCCATAATGCCCGCTTTGGGAGGAATCGCTTTGGGGGCCGATGAAAAGAAGCCTGCCAAAAAATATCCCGGTGGAGGTACCGCCAAAAATGTGATTTATCTCTACATGGAAGGAGCAATGAGTCACCTGGATACCTTCGACATCAAACCGAAGTCACAAGGGTCGGGGACAACACAGGCTGTCAGCACGGCTGTTCCCGGAATTCAGATCGGTGAACATTTCAAGTCATTGCCGGCACTCATGAAGGATGTGGCCTTGATTCGCTCGATGTACACCGCGACCGGGGCACATCGTCCCGGTCGATATTTGATGCGAACCAGTTACGAAGAAATCGCTTCGACTCGCCACCCTTCACTGGGGCCGTGGGCTCAATCTTTCTTTGGCAAACGAAATAAGACGTTGCCAGATAGCGTGGTCATCTCTGGTGGCTCTCAGCATCCTTCTGCCGGTTTTATGGAGACACGATTTTCTCCGCTTCCGATTGCCAACGCGGCAGAAGGTCTACAGAACGCTACCTCTCCCAAATATCTTCAAGATCGTGATTTCAATACGCGGATGAATTTGATCGATTCGTTCGATGCCAAATTCCGCAAGAAGTACGACCATAAAGAAGTTCGCGCATATACCGACTTCTACAAAGAAACCGTCGCACTTCTTAAAAGCTCTGATCTGGAGACATTTGACATCACCAAAGAGCCTGAAGACGTGCGGAAGGCCTATGGCGATCACAAGTTTGGGCAGGGAGCTTTGTTGGCTCGTCGCTTGATTCAAAACAATGTTCGTTTTGTGGAAGTTGTTTCAGGTGGGTGGGACGACCACAACAATATTTACGATGACGACAAGTTGCCTCAACGTGTGAATCAACTCGATCAAACGCTGTCGGCTCTCATTAAAGACCTGAAGTCGAACGGCTTGTTCGACGAGACATTGATTGTCCTGGCAACAGAGTTCGGACGCACGCCGCGCATCAGTGATCGTGCCGGTCGCGATCATCATCCCGCATCGTTCTCGTGTGCCTTGGCAGGTGCAGGGATCAAAGGTGGGCAAGTCATCGGGAAAACAGACGATCAAGGTGGCACAGTCGATGAAGATGGCGTCATGCCTGCCGATTTCAACGCGACTATCGCTCACAAAATGGGGATCAATCTCGCTGCCGAAATTTATTCACCATCAGGCCGTCCTTTCAAAGTCGCCCACGATGGCGAAGTGATCGAAAAGCTGGTCTGATTTTATGAGTATTTAAGAACTGAATCTTCCCGGTTGATTCGTCGTCTAGTGCGCGGTCTAATGGAAAACCGCGAGGCTAATACGGGATGATTGCATTCTCTGAGCAGCCAAACACACACGCACTGTATTTCACACACATTCCTAAGAGTATCTCATCATGTATTCTGTCATCCGTCAGTGGCTCATCGTCGCTGTTGTTTTTGTGGCTTTATCGTCCTCGTCGTTTGCCGCCAAACGGCCCAACATTCTCTTCATTTTCACCGACGATCATGCACCGCATTCGATTGGTGCTTACGAAGGATGGTTGCAGTCAGTCAATCCGACTCCCAATATCGACAAGCTTGCCAAGCAGGGAATGCTCTTTGAGAACAGTTTTTGTACGAATTCGATATGTGGTCCCAGTCGCGCGGTGATCCTCACCGGAAAACATTCTCATAAAAACGGGTTCATGAACAACGGCAATAAATTTGACGGGGATCAGCAGACGTTCCCGAAGTTGTTGCAAAAAGCCGGGTATCAAACTGCGTTCTACGGAAAGTGGCATCTCAAAAGTCAGCCACAAGGGTTCAACGACTGGAAAGTGCTTCCCGGGCAAGGACTCTATTATAACCCCGACTTCCAAACCTCGCAGGGGAAAGTTCGCGTCGAGGGATACTGCACAGACATCGTGACCGATATGGCCATCGATTGGCTCAAAGAACGCGACGACGACAAGCCATTCATGTTGATGTGTCAGCACAAAGCTCCTCACCGAAACTGGATGCCGGCTCTGCGACATTTACATCTTTACGATGATGTGAATATTCCCGAACCGGCCACCTTGTTCGACGACTACAAAGACAACGCCTTCCCCGCTCGCGCGCAGGAACTCGAAATCGACCGACACATGGATCTCAATTACGACCTGTTTGTCGATTTGACTCCCCAGTTTTCTCAACCCGCCTCACAAGCCCGGCAAGATCGCTCGGCCTGGATGAATATGAAACGGATGTCTGCCGAGCAAATAAAAACTTGGCGTGATGCTTACGGCCCCAAAGACGCCGAGTTTCACAAGAAGAAACTGACCGGCAAAGATTTGGTCCGTTGGAAGTACCAGCGCTACGCAAAAAACTATCTGCGATGTGTCAAAGGTGTTGACGAAAATGTGGGTCGTTTGATGAAAACTCTCGAAGAACAAGGGCTCGATGAAAACACCATCGTGATTTATTCGTCCGACCAAGGATTCTATATCGGCGATCACGGCTGGTACGACAAACGCTGGATGTACGAAGAGTCGTTGAAAATGCCTTTCATCGTGAAGTGGCCCGGCGTCACTCCACCCGCTTCACGTAACAAGATGATGATCCAGAACCTCGACTATGCCGAGACCTTTCTCGATATCGCCGGTGCCGACATTCCTGCCGACATGCAAGGCCGATCACTCGTGCCATTGCTCAAAGGTTCAACGCCGAAAGATTGGCGAGAGAGCATCTACTATCACTATTACGAATACCCCAGCGTGCATATGGTCCCCCGACAGTACGGCATTCGTACTGATCGTTTCAAGCTGATGAAGTTCTACCAGTTCGGCGAAGAATGGGAGTTCTACGATCTCGCCAAAGACCCTGATGAACTGACGAACCAGTACGGTAACGCAGAGTATGCCCAAACAATTTCCAACTTGAAGCAACAGCTCAAAGGACTACAGGAAAAATACGAAGACGATAGCGATATTTCTGCGAAGCCGAAGGAATGGCAAGACAAATACCGCATCGAATAGCGGTCGGACAATAGGACAAAACATTCTCCTCCCCTCAAGTTGAAAGTTTGTTGAATGCTGAAAAGTCTCGGCAGTACTCTGTTTATCTTCGGTCTCGGCTCGATTCTGCTCAACTTGATCCATGTTGAGTTCCTGCTTTTAATGTGGGTCGATCTTTGGGGCCCGGAAATCGGTTGGGCAATTCGTATTGGAATGATCGTCGTCGGCGCACTCTTATGGTTCTTCGCTCCTGCCGCCGATGAATGATGATCAGATCGAAATCAACATTTGGGTTCTTAAGTAGGTGTCTGTCCAAGAGCCAACATAGTTGCTGAATCTGAATGTGTGCCTGCAACATGAAAGTTACGCAAGGAATCGTGGTTACTTTTACTTGAGGCGCCAGCGAACAAAAATGTCCACCGAGCAAAGTGAGAAAACAACGGCAACTACGCTCGAACTCTGGGGCTCATTTCGTTCGTCCCCAGCCACACATCTTGTCATTTCTCCGCGAAATCCGCGAACTCTGCGGTGAATGAAATTTGGTTCCCTCTCATCTCACTGGCGGGCAAGCCGCCAGTGCCACCCAAGAAGAGAATGAACCCTTTGCGTTTGTTTGCTCTTCGAGGCTTTGCGTCAAATTTATGATCTCTCAAACTGATCTTGCAATTTCATTCGTACCAGAGTTAGCGTTCGTGGTTCGTTGAATATTTTGAGCCGCCGGCGCAAGCCGGCAAGGGAATGCGAAGATAATTCAGCGTCCCCTGCGTGCTCGCGCACGCGGCTCAAGACAGTCGAAATCGATCTTTGGCAATTAGAACGTCATCACAACCCGCCGATGGTCCAGTTTTACTTCGTAGGCTGGGACAAGTCCCAGAAAAAATGCGGGAGTGAGGATCATGTAAGCAATCTTGTTTAAGTCTTCGCCTCTTGTAGCTACGCCATCCCGTTTGACGAGCAAACGGGGCTACCCGGTGTGAATTACTTGGGTGGCTGTGGATGACCATCAGGTCACCCACAGAATCAGAAATCTGGGGGCTCACTGCGTTCGCCCCCCAACCACACCTGTGAATCAACCAGTCGCGTGTTCAACAATGACGACCACTGCAACGTGAGAAAGAGAGCGGTCTTGCGTGACGTGGAAAATGCGCACCGACATTGGGGTACTTTTTCACTCCCCACACGTTTTGTCACAAACCGAACGAAGCCAACTACTTGCTCAAGATTCGGGAAGATTCGGAATCAAGATTTGGGAAGATTTGATTTCAAGATTCGGAAATGGCACCCCCCCAAATCATCGAATCTTCAAATCTTGAATCGGCGGTTGAGTGTTCGGGAAATCAGGAGCGTTTTGCTGCTCTTCAAATACCACAAACTACGGGAGAAAACCTGTGTTGCCTGAATGACGAACTCGCAGTTCTGATCGCCTTAAAGTTGCCTAATTTGATTGTTTTCAGAGATCTCCAACTTTCTGCGTGACAAAGTGACCGCAATAACGCCTGATGAAAGAGACCTTCTCTCCCACTTTCAGTAGGCGTGTCGACAATGGAATTTTTGATCTTCCTCAGTTTTGTCATCGTTGTGATCACATTACTCCTGATTCTCCAGATCCAAAAAGCGTTAAGTGACTTTCGTTCTGATTGGCAGACCAATGACTTGATCACTCAGAAGAAACTGAAGTATTTACATGAGGAGATTGAAACGACTCGGACCCATAACAAAACAGGAACGCAGGATGTCGGTTCCACATCAGATTCTGTCTCAACAGGCTCGCCCGACAAAAAGCCAGATACGCTTGCTGAAGTCATCGATTCGCTGGAGGAGAAAAAGAAACAATCTTTAGACGAACAACAACCGCTGGAACCCATCTTTGAAGACGAGGACAAGACCGATAAATTCAAGAAGAAAGTAGAGCTTGCAGCGGCAGGTTCTCTGCCCTCTCATCGTCCCAGTGTTGTGCAACCAGTTAAGTCGATTCCGAAGTCCATCTCTCGTCTGGAAATGAATTCTGCACCTTATGAACCAAGCAAATTCGAACAAGCCGCTGCCGATGTGCTGGGACGAATTTGGAACTGGATTATTGTTGGCGAAGAACATCGCCCGACGAATGTCTCGATGGAATTTGCCATTGCCAGCCAATGGCTGTTACGTTTGGGAGTTCTGTTACTTGTCGTGGGTGTCGGCTTCTTCTTGAACTACTCCATCGAAAACGACTTGATCAGTCCGGCAGCGCGTGTCGCCTTGGCAACGATTGCCGGTTTGGGGGTCTTGATCGGCGGAGTCCGTTTAGCAAATGGAAAGTATCGGCTTCTCGGATATGGATTGATGGGGACCGGCATCTCGACCTTATACTTTGCCGCCTTCGCTTCGACCAACTTTTACGAGCTTGTGACACCCAATGCCGCCTTCGCCTGGATGGGACTAATCACGGTTCTCGCGGGTGGAATCTCCATCCGATTCGATGCCAAGTTGGTCGCCGTGTTGGGAGTGCTCGGTGGGTATGGCACGCCGTTGATGATTTCCACTGCGTCGGCAACTTACATCGGGTTGTTCGGGTATTTCCTCATTCTGGGGATTGGTGTGTTGTGGATGTGCAGCTATAAGCAATGGCCGTTACTGCATTATCTGTCTCTCATCTGTAATTACAGTCTCGTCGGTTATGCGCTACGAAATTACGACCCTGCGATTCACTTCTGGGAAGTGATGCCTTTCCTGATTGGTTTCTTTGTCATCTATTCAACGATGGTTTTTCTATACAATTTACGATCTCACCAAAAATCTAATCTGCTCGATGTGATTATGCTGTTCTTAAACGCGGGGATTTACTACGGATTCAGTTACAATTTGATCGACAGTAGTTTCGATCACAAATGGATTGCCGCGGTCACTTTAGGACTCTCTGCGTTCTACACGTTGCATGTCTGGTTCTGTCTGGCGAAGAAGGTTCTCGATCGCGAACTGATGATCAGTTTTCTCGGCTTGGCGTCGTTGTTTTTGACCATCACGTTTCCGCTATTACTCTCTTCTGAATGGATCACAGTCAGTTGGGCGATTCAGGCATTGGTGTTGTTGTGGATGGCTGACAAAATTGATAGCCGTTTTCTGCGACAGTCATCTTATGTGTTATACACGATTGTCATGTTCCGCTTTGCTATGCTCGATCTGCCATTTCATTTCGGAAAGGGAACGATTGACGCCGATCTGTCTCTTAACGTCTATCTTTGGGGCATGCTGGAACGTCTCATCGCATTCGGCGTTCCCATCGCCTCGTTGGGAGGAGCTTGGTACTTGTTGAAGTCATTCCCTGCTGGAGAGGACTCGGAGACTCCTGAAAATGATGTTCCCGAAGTTCTGCCCCGTAATGGCGTGATGCGAGTCTTTCTCGCAGCGGTTTTGGGAACCTTGTTGATTTACCTCCATCTGGAGATCAATGCGACGGTCGGGTTCCTGTTCTCACCGTTCCGATTGCCATCACTGACCTGGTTATGGATCGCGGCTTGTGGCGCACTCTTGTGGGACTATCGTCGCACTTCAAGTCAAACATCACTCATGCTGCTAGGACTCGGCGTGACGTCCGTGTTGTTCAAATTACTCGCTTGGGACATGCCTTCGTGGGAACTGCACCAGTTTCTATATGAAGGCGCGTATTCATTTTTTGATGCCAGTATGCGATTACTGGACTTCGGCGTAGTCTTTCTGTTCCTCTTCTTTGCTTATAGCATTTTGGGAGGAAACGATGATGAAGTGAAACTTGGTAAAGTTCTCGGTATCTCGGCGATCATTTCCGTGTTCCTTTCGACAAGCCTGGAGCTCAACACGTTCCTCAATCACTTCATTCCCGGCTTGCGAGCCGGTGGCATCACGATTCTCTGGACGGCCTATGCCTTGACGATGATTCTGGTGGGGATTCGCAAGAACTTGAAGATCACCCGTTATCTGGGGCTTAGTTTGTTTGCAGTGGTCGCGTGGAAAATCTTCTTCGACGATTTGGCGACTCTCGATCAAATCTATCGTATTGTTGCCTTCATCGTGCTTGGTATCATGGTGTTGGCGGGTTCGTTTGCGTATCTAAAGTTCCAGGATCGATTCGCCATCGAGGATGAATCACCAACACACACAGATGAGAAGGTGTCATGAAACATTCCATCCTGACTTCTTTAGTCGTTGTTGGTCTAGGTGTGCAAACAGCATTCTGTACATTGCCACCAATTTGGAAGAAACCCATTTCTCTGGAATTCGAAGACGGAGCGACCGATGTTCTTGTCGCCGTTGCGCTTGATGCAGAGGTCTATCGTAATCTTTTCGGGAATATTGCCTCGCTCCGAGTTCTCAACTCGCGTGGACGTGATGTTTCTTTTCAACTGAGGTTAGAACCCGCTACTCGAACGCAAACTCTTGAAAGAAGTTGGAGAGCCAGGAATGTGGATCTCGATGTTTCCGACGAGCAATTCGCTGTTGAGATCGCATTAAAAGAATATTCTGCCCCGCCGACAAAAATTGAAGTCCGCACACCTCTCAAGAATTTTGAGCAAAGAGTGCGCGTCATCGGTATTGGCAAAGACAATGAGAGACTGCTGGTCGATGATGTGATTTTCGACTATTCGCAATATATGGATGTTCGTCGAACGATTGTGACAATCCCCGAAACCAGTTTTCGAAAGTTTCGCTTGGTGATTGAAAACCCAACCAGCGAGCAGAAGTCTCAACTAATACAGTTGACGCGGGAATTACGAGGAGACGAAGAGAATTCGCGCTTGGAACATTTTGTGATCGAACGTCGACCCTTTCGCATTGACGAACTCTGGTTGATTGCGAACGAAGAAAAACAGGCCCCTACTCGACTGCTTGTAAGAGAGTGGTACATCGAAGTGACTCAGACATCAGAGGATGAAATGACCGGTCAAACACTGATCGAATTTGAATCGGATCGTCAACCCTTGTCAGAAGTGACATTGCGAACGAGCGACCGAAATTTCTCTCGCCAAATCAGGTTGGAGTTTCTTGCTGTGCGTTCGGGAAAGGTCGAATGGCGTCAGATCCAGGAAGGTCGCATCTTCGATTTTCAGTTTGGTGATTATGATTCCACAAACTTGACACTCAAGTTCCCTGAAAGCCAACAGGGAGCTTATCGCCTCGTGATCGAAAATCGTGACTCCACTCCACTGCTGATCGAGGATCTGAAAGCCGCCGGTCCTTGTCACCAGATCGTTTTTCTGGCAGAGGAGAGTGAAAAATATGAGCTTCATTACGGCAGTCAGGGACAATCATCACCCGACTATGATACTGCTGCCATCGAGATGATGCTGGCTGAAGGAGTTGTTCCCGAAGTGGCTGAGCTTGGCCCAGAGATCGAACTGTCGGTGGCTCCGTTAGATCGATATTGGAACACAAAACAGATTATCAATAATCCCTTATTGCTGTTTCCACTGATTGGGATTCTTGTGGTGTTTTTAGGATGGAGCTTGTATCGGGCAAGCAAAAAATTAAATGAAGTTAAAGAATCAAACCAGAGCTGATATTTATTGATGAGGCAACGAATCAATCCCGAACGCTTCCCGTTCAAAGGGATTATCACGGTAGGCATCTCTTCTTCGCAAGAGCAACCATACGCTACATAGCAGATATGCTGGCAGAAAAAACACTCCCCAGCGTTCCACTTGTTTCACATGGACTCGTTCGTGTGCGCGGGTTTGATCGAGACAACCAAGATCGCGTCCAATCACGACATGTCCCAAAGTCATCGCCGATGCACCACCCGGCAACGGAACCAGTCGAGTCAATATCCAGTTGACCATTCCGCCGTGCAGTTCGAGAACACCATCGACCCATTGGCTGCGTCCACCAGTGAGTAAATTTGGTAGAACTAACAACAATCCCAACGATGTTGTGGGGAAGGCCCAGAGATATTTGAGCGCTGTGAGCATTCGTCATTTGATTTTGGTGAGGACATAAAAAAAGCCGCGCCCGACATTCGAGCACGGCCTTGTTTGCTGTGAATCCATTGATTAACCGACGACTACGCAGAGAAGCTGCTTCCGCAGCCGCAGCTTTTGACAGCATTCGGGTTATCGAATGTAAAGCCTCGTTTTTCGAGACCTTCGTAGAAGTCGATAGTTGTTCCGTCGAGAAACAGGTCGCTCTTCTTATCAACGAGCACTTTGATGCCATGCTGTTCAGTGACAAGGTCATTCACATCGTCGACTTTTTCATCGAAACCAAGGGCATACTGGAAGCCACTGCATCCCCCGCCGGCGACTCCGATGCGCAAACACGTGTTTTCACCCATGCTCTGTTCGGTGATGACGCGTTTGATCTCTCCAACGGCTTTTTCGGTGACGTTAATGGACATTTTCAACCTCTCCTGTCGTCGCATAAAATGTGTAATACCCTGAGAAGGGTTGTTTCTATTGCCGATCATCGAGTAAAGATCGCTCTCGATGGCTTGTGATCATTATAGCACCCTCTTGATTGACTTATAAGGCACTTTTTGACATTGTTTCTACGATCAGAGTTTATGCTGCAAGTAATACCCAGAAAACAGTTTACGGCCATTGCGAAGAGGTTTTGAAATTCCGTGTCCCGTTTTTTTAGGGACACTTAGAATTCACATCACTTCAGGGATCACGATTTTCCTAGAATATACGACAAAGGGCAGCCCCGCCTATTCAAACCATTGAGGCCATTATGGACCACGATCAAGCTCAAAATCTCCTCGAATCAACACATGTATTTCCTGGGAAATACATGTTCAAAGTGGTTGGTTGGCAGCGAAACGACTTCGTCGAACGGGTTCTCAATTCCGCTCGGCTGGTGATTGGTCGAGCGATCGAGGTTCAGCACACCACGCGGGAAACTACCAGCGGTCGTCATATCTCGGTGACCATGGAGCCGTTTGTCGATAATAGTGACCAGGTCTTAGAAATCTATGAGCACCTCAAAGCCCTCGACGATGTCATCATGCTTTGGTGAGAGTTCGTGAGCTTGGAAAGCGGGTAATCTGCGCTGAATCGTTAAAAACGATGTTGGTTTTTTGCACAAAATGCGTCAAACTCGGGTATTGAAATTTCTCTTTGGGTCATCACGGCCAAAGATTTAGACGATATTGACCTTTCTCGACAGGCAGGTAACCAATGATTCGCAACAGGTGTCTTCACGGATTGACGATTTTCGCGGTACTGATTTCCACTTCCGTCTTACCCGCTCAAGAGGAAAAGAAAAAAGAGAGCGATACGGCTGCTGAAACCAAGGAAAATAAATCCGAGGAGAAAAAAGAAGAAGAGAAGAAGCCGGAAAAGAAAGAGCTCAAATTGGCGGGTGTCTTTGTCTCAGAAGATGTGACGGAAGTAATTCTTCGCCCTGAAGCATGGTCGTCTCTTAAAGTGAAAGAAGCGATTGCTCATGGGACTCAAGTTGGATCTGAAGATGTCATCCTGCAATTAGAGACGGAAGACATTGACCGCAAGATCGAAGATTTACGTCGGTCGCAATATGCAGCCAGTCTTTCCTTGAAACTCGCTCAGGAAGAATTGGAATTTGCGGACAAGACATTCCCGATGGATCGCAAAATTACCGAGCGCACACGTCAACATGCGCAAGAGGATCTTGATTACTACCTCAAAGTCACATTGCCTAACTCGAAAGAATCTGCCGCACGATCATTACAGAATTCCAAATATCGATTGGAATATGTGACCGAAGAGCTGGATCAACTGACACAAATGTACAAGGAAGATGATCTGACCGAAGAGACGGAAGAGATTATTTTATTACGGGCCAAGCGCGATGTGGAAGAGATGAAGCAGTTTGTCGAACGATCAGAAGAACGCACCAAAAGAACATTGACCGTCGACATCCCGCGACAGAAAGTACAAACCGAAGAGAAGACACAGAAAACTCTGTTGGAAACTGAAAAAAGTCTCGCCTCGCAAGAAATCAATATGCGACGGAAGCAGCACGATCTCGATCAACAACAAATCACCTTTGATCGTGCTCAGGAAGAACTGGAAGAGTTGGTTCAAGATCGTAATTTGTTGACCGTGACTGCTCCCAAAGAGGGAATTGTGTATTACGGTCAAGCCAGTCGTGGTAAGTGGGCTCAAGTCGCCACGATGGACAAAGCCCTTCGCCCGGGAGGTAGCGTGAATGCCAACCAGGTCATTATGTCGATTGTTAATCCTGGCCCTGTTTCATTACTCATTGATGTCCCGGAAGACAAACTCAAAGATCTTGCAGTTGGCCTCGAAGGTCACGTGGTTCCCAAAGCGTTTCCTGATGTGAAAATTCCCGCTAAAGTCGCCAGCATCTCGCTGGTCCCCATCAGCCCTGGAACGTTTGATGGTAAAGTCACGCTGACTTTAAAGCAGCGTCCTGAGCGTTTGATGCCCGGCATGACTGCTGATTTTGTCGTCAAACTTAAAGACGAGAAGAAGGAATAAACGCGATGGAGCGAACACTTTTTTTCCGACTTGTTGGCTGCGCGGTCATATTGGGCTTCAGCCTTTCGGTCTCGGCAGAAGATGCTGAACCGAAAGCTTCGGAGACTTCCAAGAAACCTTCATGGATTGAGTCTGTTCCCAAAGCGGCGCCGATTGATCCCATTTCACGTAAGACCATTCAGGAATCGATTGATCAGGGGGTTGCCTTCCTGCTCGATTTTCAGAATAAGGATGGTTCGTGGGGTTCGGCGACGCGCACCAAAGGACTCAATATCTATGCCCCCATTCCCGGTGCGCATCATGGTTTTCGTGCTGCCGTAACATCGTTGTGCGTTTCGGCGCTGATTGAAACGGGAGGCGATGCCCCGGGGGTGATCAAGGCCATTGATCAGGGAGAGGCATGGCTATTTGCCAATCTGCTGCGCGTCCGACGAGCATCGGGAGATGCCATGTACAATGTCTGGGCACATTGTTATGCGTTAGAGGCGTTGGCCAAATTGCATCATCGAGCCAAAGGGAATGATGAAAAGTTGGCGACCATTGCCAAGCTCGTGGAAGATCAGTTTCTCAAACTAGGCAAATATGAATCAGTGGACGGGGGCTGGGGATACTATGATTTTCGTTATCAGACCAAACAGCCTTCCAGCAGTTCAATCAGTTTTGTGAATGCCGCTGTGCTCGTTGCGTTCGATGAAATCAAGCAGGCTGGATACACGCCTCCTGAAAGGCTGGTCACACGGGCGATCAAATCGACCAGACGGCAACAGTTGGCGGGATACACCTACTTGTATGGCGAGTATTTGAAAGCACGACCCGTGTATGGAATTAACCGTCCCGGTGGTTCTTTGGGACGATCTCAAGCCTGTAATCTGGCGCTGAAGTTGTGGGGAGCCGAAGACATTACCGGCGAGGTGATCACCGCTTGGCAACATCGCTTGTATTCCCGCAACGGTTGGCTCGACATTGGTCGCAAACGGCCGATCCCGCACGAAGCCTGGTTTTCGGTGGCCGGTTATTTTTACTACTTCGGCCATTACTACGCGGCCAAGAGTTTCGATCTGGTCCCCGAGGAAGCCGACCGAACTTTGTTCCAGACTCATATGGCAAAGCTCATGCTCGACCGACAAGAAAAAGATGGCAGTTGGTGGGATTACCCATTCTACAACTACCACCAACCGTACGGGACTGCATACGCGATCATGATCATGCAACGGTGTCTACCAGCCGGAACGGAGTAAAGTATGAACGTGCGATCCCTCCTTAAAAAAATAAAGCCATTGGGCAGTGATCGCTATTGCAACACATTGAAAAGACACGGCGTCGTCGGGCCACTGTACGGCGTAAAAATTGAAGATCTGAAGAAGATCCAAAAGGAGGTCGGCAACGATCACGAACTCGCGTTGGAGTTGTACGATTCGGGAGTTTACGACGCGATGTATCTGGCCGGCTTAATGGCCGACAGTCAGAAAATAACGAAGACTCTCTTAAGAAAATGGTTGAAGCAGGCGACCAGTCCGACGCTGCAAGAATACACGATTCCCGGTTTGGCCGCTGAGAGCAAACATGGTCACGATCTTGCCATCGAGTGGATGGCAAGCACCAAGGAAGAAGTCGCGGTGGCTGGCTGGGCCACATTCAGTGGTCTCGTTTCGATCACCGATGATGATGCTCTCGACCTCAAAGAAATCAAACAGCTTCTCAAGCGGGTTGAGAAAACAATTCATACATCGCCGAATCGAGTTCGTTATTGGATGAATAACTTTGTGATCTCGGTTGCCTGCTATATCGCTCCGTTAACAGAAACCGCTATTCAATCCGCAGAGAAAATCGGCAAAGTAACCATCGATATGGGTGAGACCGCCTGCAAAGTCCCCGATGCCGTCCCTTACATTGCGAAGGTCCAAAAACGGGGCACCATCGGCAAAAAACGGAAAACTGCTCGGTGTTAACAAATGTGGAACGATTCGCACTCGAATTGAGTGTGTCCACAGTCTGTCAGGCTCAGTTGCCTAGGTGGTAAGATTACTTCGGTTGATCCCATAAGCGATAGGGATCGTCGAGAGTTTGCATCTTCTCCAACAGCAATGCCTCCATTTCGGCCAGTTTCTTGGCATAACGAGGATCACCGGCCAAGTTTGTCTGGTGAGGTTGCGGCTTGATGCCCGTCATTTCCATGACCTTGGGATCGTGATGCTCAGGGAGAAACTCGTGCGGGTTTTCGACGAGATTAAACAATTGCGTCTCGCGGACTTTGCCGTCGAGCACATCGTACTTGATAAGCTTCCAGTCTCCTTTGCGAACACACCGCATCCCCGGCTTGGTTCCTCCACAATAGACGCCGAACAACGTATCACGAACAGTTTTCTGAGTTCCTTCCAAGACGGAACGAAAGCTGTTTCCTTCATTGGTTTTGGGAGCAGTGATACCGGCGATATCACAGAGCGTCGCCAAAGTATCGAGAAGATAAATATTTCCCGTACCTCGCACGCCGGCGGGAACTCCCGGACCTTTCACGATGTAAGGAACTCGCCAAGTATGTTCATAAAGGTTTTGCTTGCCTTGCAATCCATGACGACCGATGGCCATACCATGATCGGCGGTGTAAATGATCCACGTGTTGTCGATCTCCCCCGTTTTTTCAAGCTGCTTCAGCACCCGACCGATCTGAATGTCGATATTTTCGCTGCACGCAAACTCGCGTCCCAGTTCGTTGCGAATGGTTCGTTCATCGCGGCGTTCCCAAACTCCCGACACGGCCACTTCATCACGCAAACCGGGGTGCCCATGATGGAAAGGATGCTCGGGTAAGTAATTGACGGGCAACTTTGGTTGCAACGGATTTTCCGCAGGAGGAGAGTTTTTGTCGGTGTGGTTGACGGCTCCATATTTTTTGAGCAGTTCGGGAGTGCCATCGCGGGTGTCGTGAGGATGTGAGAAGCCGTAATAAATCAGGAATGGATTTTCGTCGTGACCGGCTTCACGATGCTTGAGATAATCCATCACTTGGTCGCCGTGCCATTCGCTTCCGCTTTCGGCAGTCCCTCCACGTTTGGTGGCATCTTTGCGGATGGTGAAAAGTTTGTTGGCCGCTTCGTAACTGTTCCCGTTTTTGCAGGTCCGCATGGTGTCATAGCCAGCGTTGTTGAAGACGGCCGCCATGGTGAAGTCGGCCAGATCGGGGGGTACGAGTTCTTTGTTACCCTCATTGGGATGATTCTTACGATTTCGCTTGCCGGGAAGATGCCAAACGGTACGACCGGACATGATCATATGACGAGAAGGCGTGCAGACCGCACCGCTCCACGATCCCATTTGATAGGCCGTGTCGAGGACGACTCCTTCACGGGCCAAGCGGTCAATGTTGGGCGTTTCCAGCTTCGACTCAGGGTTGTAGACCTTCAGATCAAACGGCGATTGATCATCGACCAGAATAAACAGAATGTTCGGGCGTTTGGCAGCATCCAACTTTTCAGTCAACAAACCCACGCAGCAAAAGATCAAGAGCGAAGTGAGCAGCTTATTCATAGTGATTTCTCGGAGTCAATTTGGAGTATTGGAAACGATTATTAATTAGCATGCAGATGTTTCTCAAAAAACTCAAGGATCATTTTTTGCACCGCGGGTGTGCGGTACTCTTTTCCACCGTGACCTGCTCCTTTGACGATGTGCAATGTCGACTCGACGCCTGTCATCTTTAGCCGAGCGTGTAACATCTCACTTTGAACGATCGGCACTGCCGGATCCTTCTCGCCATGCATGATCAGGAAAGGAGCATCCTCTTTCGACACCTGATGAAACGCGGAGGCTTCCATCGCCTTTTCGGGAATCGTCCAGACGGGCGCGCCGAGCAACTTGGCACCATTTGACTGAGCGACCTGTTCTTTGGTTCGTTTTTCTGACACCACGTTTGGAGGCATTGTCAACAGGTCAGTCGGGCCGTACCAGTCACAAACGGCTTGCACACGACTCGTGGTCGTTTCAACGTCAGGAAGAGGCAATGTTCCCATCAGTGCAACAAGATGACCGCCAGCGGAACCACCCCACGCGCCGATATGGTTGGGGTCGAGGTTGTGATTGTCGGCGTCGAATCGTAACCAGCGGACCGCCGCGCGACAATCTTCGATTTGTGCCGGCCATTGGGTGGGGATGAGTCGATAATTGATACTCGCGACGGCGAAGCCATGATTGGTGAGCCAGGTCGCCGGGCAATTCTTTTTGCTGCCGTTCTTCCAACCTCCACCATGCACCCACATGACGACCGGAAACGGGCCGTCTCCCTTTTTGGGAAGATACAAGTCGAGTAATTGCGGCTTGCCGTTCGGTTTCGAATACTCAATGTCCTTAATGGTTTTTGTGTTGGGAGCAAGTTTTGGTGTCTGCTTTTTGTTTTGTGCGTTCGCGGGAACGACCATCAAAATAACGAGAGCAATCGTCAACAGAGTGGTGAATGAGATCGTTTTCATTCGGGTTTCTCCGAGCAGAAAGGAAGCATCAGCAAGACAAGCCGTAGCATAACGACAATCGCCGCCCGCAGCGAGGAATGAGATCGAAAGTCGAATTGATTCAATACCACTCAAATAGCAACGTCGTTGCGAATGGAAACCTCACGCGAACTTGAATGAACGGGCCGCAGAATCTTTCGTGTGGTGGTTATTGGATTCATTTTTGGAGTAGGATGGAAGACTTTATTCCTCGACACCTCAAAGAATCTCTCCTATGCGATTTCTGCCTCGACTGCTTCTACTCTACCTTCTTTTCGCACTCTCCTCGACGTTGTCGGCAGAGGGGACAAAACAGGATTATCAAAACGCTGCAACATTGCGTCAAAAAACCAATGGCAAGGTCCTCAATGAAAAAATCGACTTGCATTGGGTGCCCGATGCAGATCGATTTTGGTATCGCGTGAGAACCCCGGAAGAGACATGGCGATTTATCTTCGTCGATGCTGAGAGGGGAAGCCGAAAGATTGCATTCGATCATGACCGGCTGGCGGGGGTACTCTCGAAAGAATTGCAGCAAAAAATCAATCCGGGCGACATTCCCATCAAGACACTCGATGTGAATGCTGATGGCTCCGTGTTATTCACTGTTGATAACAAGTCATTCGCATATGATCCGAAGTCTGAGAAACTCTCCAAGCTCGAAAAGACGTTGCCCCCCGCTCTTAAAAGTCGCCGAGAATCGAGCCGCAATACCCGTCAACGCGATGCCCGTTCTGGCGCGACCTCTCCCGATGGGAATTGGACCATTGAATTGAAGGAAGGCCAACTCGTCGCTTTCTCGAAAGACAAGAAGACCACACAAAACTTCCAAACAAACGATGCGTTGCAGAACATCCGCATTTTATGGGCTCCCGATTCCACTCGGTTTATTGTTATGGATACGAAACCTGAGCAGGATCATATCGTCTACATGATCGAATCCTCGCCAAAAAACCAAGTCCAACCCCGACTCAAATCGCACCAGTATTTGAAGCCGGGAGACAAGATTGCCATGACCAAACCGAGACTGTTTGATTTGAACACTCAAGGCGAAACCCCGATTGACGACAAGCACTTTTCTAATCCTTGGCGGATTGATCGACTGCGTTGGTCTGCTGATTCTTCCCGCTTTACATTGATTTACAACCAACGCGGGCATCAGGTGCTGCGTGTGATCGGCGTGGATGCCACGACCGGAGAGGCCAAGTCTCTTATCGAAGACCGGAGCGAGACGTTCATCGATTATTCCCGCAAACAGTTTGCTTATTTTCTCGATGAACGATCAGAAATTATCTGGATGTCAGAGCGAGATGGCTGGAATCACCTTTACCGGTTTGATGCCAAATCCGGGGAGCTTAAAAACCAGATCACTCAAGGGGAATGGGTAGTGAGAGGCGTTGATCGCGTTGATGTCGAGAATGCACAAATCTGGTTTCGAGCCAGCGGACGTGATAAAGATCAGGATCCTTATCACGTTCATTACTGCCGCATTAACTTTGACGGCAGCGAACTGGTGCGACTCACGGAAGCCGATGGGACGCATGAGTTGGAGTATTCCCCGAATGGAGAGTATTACATTGATCGCTATAGTCGCGTCGATTTGCCACCCGTGCATGAACTTCGTCGTTCGCAGGATGGTCAACTGATCTGCCAACTCGAAACCTCTGATATCAGTCCATTAGAAAATGTGAAGGGTTGGCGGATGCCAGAACGATTTGTGGCGAAAGGACGCGACGACAAAACCGATATCTGGGGAATCATTCATCGTCCGACGAACTTCGACCCATCGAAAAAGTATCCGGTGATTGAGAAAATCTATGCGGGTCCGCACGATCATTTTGTCCCGAAATCGTTCAATGCTTATTATTCGGCTCAACAGATCGCCGAGTTGGGCTTTATCGTCGTACAAATTGACGGTATGGGGACGAACTGGCGATCCAGAGCATTTCATGATGTCTGTTGGCAGAATCTGAAGGACGCTGGTTTCCCGGATCGTATTCGTTGGATTGAGGCGGCTGCGAAGAAGTATCCGTTTATGGATCTCTCACGCGTCGGGATTTATGGAGGTTCGGCCGGCGGACAGAACGCCTTGGCGGCGTTGCTCTTTCACCCTAAATTTTATCACGTCGCGGTCGCCGACTGTGGATGTCACGATAACCGCATGGACAAAATCTGGTGGAATGAAGCCTGGATGGGTGAGATGGGCCCGCATTACGCCGACAATTCCAACGTCACCCATGCCGATAACCTCGAAGGAAAATTATTCCTTACTGTCGGTGAGATCGATACCAACGTCGATCCCGCTTCGACGATGCAGGTTGTTGACGCGCTCATCAAAGCCGACAAAGACTTCGATTTATTAGTCGTTCCGGGAGCCGGTCATGGAGTGGGTGAGCGACCGTATGCGGCGAGGCGGCGACAGGACTTTTTTGTCAGGCATCTGCTGGGCGTCGAGCCTCGGTCGCGTTGAGATGAACCCACACAACCCAGCGAACTTCACACACTCTCGCCTGTAAATAGCGGTGTGATTGCGTTACCCGCGTTGAGGTGAACGGGGCGATTGAGGCGGTCGCGGACGACTGAATGCGGGTCGATGCCCAGTGATTCATAAATCGTCGCCCCCACATCATCAGGGGCAAATGCTTTTGTGATGGGATACGCGCCTTCTGAGTCGGAAGTCCCGATGACTTGTCCCCCTTGCACGCCGGCTCCTGCAAATAATCCGAAGAAGCACGGCCCCCAGTGATCTCTTCCTGCCTTGCCGTTGATTTTTGGCGTGCGCCCGAATTCTCCTGACATATAGACCAGCGTTTCGTCGAGCAGTCCTTCCTGCTCCAAGTCATCCAGTAAGGCGGATAGCCCTTGGTCCAATGGCGGTAACAAACGATCTTTCAGAGTCTTAAAAATATTGCCATGGTTGTCCCAGTTTTGTGCGCCACCCACATTCACCTGCACCACAGGGATACCGGTTTTGATCAAGCGCTTGGCAAGTAATAAAGACTGTCCGGTCATATGTCGACCATATCGGTCGCGGACTTCGTCTGTTTCCCGGTGCATCTCGAAAGATGCTGCAAGCTTGCTCGACGTGAGTAGCGAAAATGCCAATTCCTGATCCTTGGCCAGTCCTCGCGTTTCGGCCAAAGTATTAAGAGCCGCTCGTTGTTTGTTGAGTTCGCCGAGGAGTGACTTGCGATTCTGCAAGCGGTTGACACTGATCCCCTCCGACAAGCTTAAGCTATCAACACGAAAATCTTCATTATTCGGATCTCCTTTAATCTGCCAGGGGTCATATTTTGGTCCCAGGAAGCCAGCGTGTTGACCGGGCCACAGTAATGGGCCTTGCATGAGATAAGTCGGTAAGTTGACTCCGGTCGGCAAGCCATCGTGTCGCGGCTTGAGAAAAGCAAGACCTGCTGAGTACGCGGGCCAGTCATCGCGCGAGGCGATTTTGTCGAAGAACCCTCCGGGCTGTCGTGTTCCCGTGAGAATATGATGAGTGGACATCAAATGATTGTTGTCTTTGTGAGACAAAGTTCGTACGACGGCATACTTATCCGAGCGTTTTGCAAGATTGGGCAAATGTTCGCAGATTTGGAAGCCGGGGGTCGCCGTGTCAATTGGTGCGAACTCACCCCGTATTTCTTTGGGGGCATCCAACTTCATGTCGAAGGTATCGTGATGACTGCAAGCACCCGTCTGATGAATGATGATGACCGATTTTGCTTTGGCGGGAATAGGAGCGGCTGCCTCTGCCTGATGTGACAAAACAGACGCCATTCCCAATCCGAGTGCCGACGAACTCCCGACCTGGAGGATCTCCCGTCGGCTGAACTGTCGATGATATTCGCAAGGTTGAGCGGCCATGAGGTTCCTCGGAGGGCTTTGGTGTAGAGCTTTCTATTGTATCGGCACTATCTCCGGCGCTCCAATCGAAAATTGAGAACAAACCTCATACTAGGCAGGGCTTCACTAGGGATAAGGCGATTTTAAGACCACAAAAAGTTGATCATCATCAGATACAGCGGAATACCCACCACCACGTTAAACGGGAACGTGATCCCCAAAGACATCGGCACATAGATGCCGGGGTTCGCTTGAGGTAAGGCCAGTTTCGCAGCCGCCGGCACGGCGATATAACTGGCACTTCCAAACAAAACCGCCAACAACAAAGCGTCTCCCTTACTGACATCGAGAATGAATCCGGCACCGATTCCAAGGCCGGCGTGCACGAGAGCGGCACAAATCGCAAACAGGCACAGAAACAAACTTGATTCTGGCAACTTGCTCAAATGTTTCGCAGCATTAATCCCCATGTCCAACAGGAAGAGTGCCAACACTCCCGTAAACGGATCACCAAGGACTGGCTTCACGCTCAGCCAACCTTTCTCCCCGGAAGCCAAACCGATCAACAAACTTCCTGCTAACAGAACGACAGGCCCACTGCCGACAGCTTCTTTAAACAGAGTTCGCCAATTCATGTTGGGTTTGACGGGTTGATCTCCTTGCGGGATCGCATAATAACGGGCCAGCAAAACTCCCACGATGATCGCTGGTGACTCCATCAAAGCCATCGCCGCCACCATATGTCCGCTATAAGCGATGTCGAGTGATTTCAAGACACTCACCGCGGTCACAAAAGTCACCGCGCTGATCGACCCGTAAGTCGCGGCAATGGCAGCCGAGTTATAAACATCGAGTTTCAGTCGCAAGATGAAGAATGACCACAACGGCACCAACGCCGCAGCGATCATTGTCATCAACATCACCGTACCAACTTCGCTTGTCAGTCCGCTGTGAGAAAGTTCCATTCCACCATGAAAACCGATTGCCATCAGTAAGTAGACAGAGAGAAACTTCGAGATTTGATCGGGCAACTCCAACCCGGATTTGATCCAGGTGGCAATCATACCTAGAAACAAAAACAAAATGGCCGGACTGAGTAGACTGTCGAAGACAGAGGTTTCCATTGGGTTCCTTTATGCGAGTGGTTACGGATGAACTAGAGAATCTTCAAAACTGCGTTTCTTTCGATTTACTCTCCTTGCCCGAGGGAATAGCCCGGCTTGCCATCAAACAGGCAAAGATGCTCGGTTTTAATGAAATCGATTCCTGCGGCCGAAATCCGTGACAAGAGATCGATGATCTGTTGATGTGAAATCGGCTGATCGTCGGACGATTTGAATCGGCATCGCCAGTGATCGGTACAGAAAGTTTCCGGGAAACCATTCGGCCAGACCTTCACGCCCCTGTTCGTAATCATTTTGATTGAGAGATCATCATTGCTGATCGATTCCAGCGCGGCTCCCAAGTCATCCGGCTTCACTTCGTGCCAGTGGACAAAGACATCGACACCAACCATAGTCTTGACCGCAGGAACTGTCGGCTTGATGGTAACTTTCAATTCGCCGTGACTATCGGAGTTGTACTCGACCGCTTTCAACCCTTCTGGTTTTTGACCGAGTCGTTCGATCACAGCCGCCGCAAATTCTTGCGTCCCGACTGTCTGCTTCGTCTGCTTCTCGGAGACGATATCTTCTGTGTGAATGCCGTCTTCGATTGTCTTCAACCAAGCATTTTGAATTTTCTCGGCAATCGCAGGCTGCCCAATGTGGACCAACATCATCACGGCGGCATTGAGTAGCCCTGAAGGATTTGCAATGTTCTGACCGGCAATCGGAGGAGCCGAGCCGTGAATCGCTTCAAACATGGCGATCCCATCTCCGATGTTCGCTGAGCCACCCATTCCCACAGAACCCGTCAACTGAATGGCGATGTCGGAGAGAATATCGCCGTAAAGATTAGGAGTGACAATCACATCAAACTCTTCGGGGGCGGTCGCCAATTTCGCGGCTGCGATATCGATGATCCAGTGTTCGCTTTCAATTTGGGGATATTCAGCAGCCACTTCTTCAAAGACTTTATGGAACAACCCATCGGTCAGTTTCATAATGTTGTCTTTGGTCATGCAGGTGACTTTCTTCCGATTATTGGCCACTGCATACTCGAAGGCGTATCGACAAATCCGTTCGCTGCCTGGTCGGGTGATCAACTTCAGACATTGAGCCACTTCATCAGTTTGCTGGTGTTCGATGCCGCCATAGGTGTCCTCTTCATTCTCTCGCACGATCACAACGTCCATCGTAGGATGCAGATTTTCGACAACCGGGTGATAAGAGACACACGGCCTGACGTTAGCAAACAAGCCGAGAGTTTTTCGGACCGTCACGTTCAGGCTTTTATACTCGCCACCTTGGGGAGTCGTAATCGGAGACTTCAAAAACACTTTGGTTCGTCGCAGTGAATCCCAAGCTTCTGACGCAATCCCCGAGCTGTGACCTTGCTCATAGACTTGAGCACCGATGTCGATTTTTTCAATGTCGAGTTGTGCACCGGCTGCCTCGAGAATTTCGAGAGTCGCTTTCATGATTTCAGGACCGATTCCATCGCCGTAGGCCACACTGATCGGTGTCGCTTCAGGAGATGAGAGAGGCTTGAATTCGTTTTCTAAAACTGGGCTGATCGACGACATGGTATTTCCTTCACTGAATTTTAAATTGCGAGTAGATAGCTCAGTCTTGAGTTACATTCGATTTTCGTCTGGAATGAGCGGTTGATAGTCTTGAGTGTTTGGGTTGTAAGACATGAAAGCTCCCGCTTGTGCTAAGAAAAATAAAGCATGCAACCGAATTTCCGCGTTGTGAATCGCCGTTTGAACGGGAGGAAGATCGATAAGCAGATCGATTTGATTTGCGAAATATGTTTTTGCACGTTGCAAACGATCCTGGTTATCGAGGAGTCGCCCAAGCATCCAGAGACGGTCACTATTTTCGTCGTGATCATACTCACCTTCGGAGAGAGTTGATGAACGCTCCGTGGGATCGTCTGAAGTCGCGAATGAATGTCCGCAAACATAGAGACTGCGAATTCCGGATTCTTGAATCGCCCAGGAAATTGCAGTTGCGAGATGCGACTCTCCGAACTGCCATTCTCCCTGAGGGATCTGAAGAACGAGCGTATCCAGACATTGCATGACTGGTCCCATGCGATCCAATAGAACCTCGTCTTGGTGAATCAATAAAAGACACTCGGCTGACTCCAAATTCCGAGAAGCAAGCGATTCTTTTAAACTTTGAATGTAATGATTTTGAGTTCTCTCTTGAATGTTGGTAATCATGACGTTCTCCGGTGGTTTTGAAATGATTAATAAAAAAGGCCGACGAAGAATGCGAAGGGCATTCTTGTCGGCCTATCCGTTCCGGCGTGTCATCCGGTGCGGCATCGGTCTTCATTGAATCAGTATCTGCGATTTCGGTTAGGTTTTGAGTAGGATCGGTTGTATCGAACCTACTCGCGTAAAAGTTTTGTTCTGCCAGGCTCTCAATCAGTTATGCAAGGTAAATGTCTGTCGGGTCCCCACCATAATCGATAGGTTCGCTGATCGAATTACCTTCGAGCCGTGCTTTGAATTTGTTCCACAGTGTTAGAAAAGCTTGCAAGAATAACATCACTCTTGACCTTTCCCTGCGCGCATTTTCCACGCAGTATTCTTCGAAGGGTTTTGTTCTTTCCGAGCACAAAAAAAGGCCGAAAGATTGCTTTTGCAATCTTCCGGCCTTTTCCCGTGAGCACTAAGTCTCACGAAACGAAAACTCGGTTTTCTTCTCAAATAAGTGACCGATTTGACCGCCATGGAAGGCTTTCCAATCAGCTACTACTTGTATCGGGATAAATGTAGGCAAGGTTTAGTGAAATTACAAGACAGTTTTTCAAAAAGAAATTTTCATCAATCCGATTCTGAAAATTTTGGCTCTTCCTCCAACGTAAACACAATAATCCGCTCTCCTGTTCGAGAACTGATATCGGTGTGCAGGCTGGTCACCGGGATGCCACAAATATCGAGGATCACACTGTCCAGCAAAGGACGCGCTTTCTCAATCAATTCCTGGCGAACTTCTTTAATCAGATGGCGGCCACGCTCGCTGTTTTCCGAATCGGAAAGCTTCAACTCTGCCGGTGTCAACACGCCTTTCAGTCGGACCAACACCATGTCTTCGATAATGAAGACTTTGGCTTCCAGCGGCCCACGCCCCATTTATTCTTTTTCGAAGCGAATCATCGCCTGGCTAATTTCGCGTTCGGTCTCTCGCTTGGTCATTCTCTCATTATCCTCCAGGAAGATCTGTTCGATCAACATCATAGACAATCAAACGGATTTCCCAAGAGAACAGAAAGAATTAACCTCCCTAACGGAACATCGCATGATCGGGGTCGCCGCCGCTGATCACATAGGCGACAAGATCGAGAATCTCATTTTTGGTCATACGATCAAACAATCCCTTCGGCATGGGGGAGTCTTTGGAGACCGTCAGTTCTTCAACCTTCTTTCGGTCAATACTGACTCGTTTATTGGGGTCGGTCAGGTCGGTATTAAGCGTCATGGTATCTCCGTTCAAGTTGACCACCACGCCGGTGTGAACCATTCCCTCATCGGTGACGACAATGATCGACGAAAATTGCTCGTTGATGACCTTGCTGGGATTGACCACTTGGTCGAGCAAATCGTGCGGCGAGTATCGACGCCCGGCTGAAGTCAAGTCGGGGCCAGTCATGCCCCCTTGATTATCAAAGCGATGACAGGCAAAACAGCCAGTCGCGGCAAACATCTTCTGGCCGTTCTTGTAGTCGCGTCGCTTCAAACCGGTACTGGCGGCTTGCGAGAGTTCGTCGAGTGTCCATTGATGAACCTCACGCCCCTCGAACACTTGACCAAGGTTCTCTAACGCGGTCTTCTTCACCGGTTTCTTCGCCAGTACATCAACCAGCGACTTTTTGTCAGCCTCACTGAGCGACGCGACTGCATCATTGCGAATAAATTCGATGAACTTTGCAAAGCTGGCTCCGCCGCGATAGTTGGCCGCCTTCAAAAACCAGTCAAAATAGGCTGTCTGCAGTTCGGCAGTCCAGCCGGTTGTCAACATACGAATCGAACGTGCATACTGCATTTGTTCGTCTTGTGTGGGAGCCGCTTTGATCAAGGCGATCGTTTTTGCAGCCACGGTCGGTGATTGCAACCAGGCCAATGTTTCGCACAGCAACCAGTTCTCTTCCGGTGACTTGGACGGAAAGAGCGGATCGAACTTGGCGATTAATTGATCGACAAGGGCCTTCTCTGGTCGTCCGAAGCGATTGAGGATAATCTGTGTGGCACGATGTAAAGTCAGTCGCTGCGATTCCTTCAGTCCATCCAGATCAATGGATGCCACTGCATTGAGTAGTTTTCCGCGCAAGTCGGTGTCGACTTGATGAGTCTTTTCATCGCGATGTTGAGGACAAACGCCGCCCACGCGGGCCAATGCCAACAACGCAGTCACCTGTTTTGCAGGATCCGCTTCGCTCAATGCTTTGTCTGACCAGGTCTCCATCGGTTGATGCTCGATGGCGGTTCTCGCGGCAAAGCGAATGAATCGATCCTCATGGTCGAGGTAAGGCCAAGCAACTTTCACAGCCTGCGAATCCTGCTTGCCGTGGAAGGCTTCCAGTTTGTGTCTCAGGTCGCGGGCTTTGCTCTTTGTTGGTTCGGCTTTGACCGGCTCTGTCGATTCGTCGCCAACATAGGTCACTCGATACAAACCCGATTGCACCCGGCGTCCACCGATCGTGAAATACATCGCTCCATCACCGGGATGAATAATGGCATCGGTGATCGGCAGCGGTGCTCCCGTCACGAACTCTTCTTTGGTCGCCGTGTAAGAGGCACCCTCCGGTTTCAAGTGGACCGCATAAAGTTTTCCCCAACTCCAATCTAGTGCGTATAACGCATTCTGATATTTGGCGGGGAATTTGGCTCCATAGCCGAAGGTGGTCCCTGTTGGTGAACCGGGGCCGATATCCAGAATGCCGGGCAAGTTATCAGCATAGAATGGGGGGCGTTTGCCGGCTCCATTCCGCCAACCGAATTCCGCACCGTTCGTCACCAGACAGATACGTGTTGGTCGATACCAGGGAGTATTGAAGTCGTATTCCATGTCGGCATCGTAAGTAAACAACTCTCCGTCGCGATTGACGGCGGCATCAAAGATATTCCGAAAGCCTGAGGCAACCGCTTCAAATTTCTTCCCGTCGAGCGAGAGACGATAAATGATTCCTCCCGGCGCTAAGACACCCCGGTTATGCCCACGACCATCCGGCATACTGGGCAAAAGGTGATCTTCTCCCCAGATTTGAGCAACGGGTGAGCTGTCTTCAATTTCAGGAGGGATTGTGTTGTTTCCGGTGATCAGATAGAGCGACTCACCATCGGGAGTCGGCACTAACGCGTGAACGCCGTGATCACTTTTTGAATGAACTTTGCGGATCGTCTCGACCTTATCGAGCATGTCGTCGCCGTCACTGTCGGTGATGCGATAGACTCCCGAATCCATCTTCTGTTCGTAGTCATTCACGCCGACGTACAACGCGCCGTGAGTCCAAACCATGCCGTTGACGGCGCGAATATCGGCAGGCACTACTTCGACATCGGCCTGTCTGATTTTCTCTCCCGCGGGAGGAGGGGTGATGCGGTAGAGTCCCCCGAACTGATCGCTGACCAAAAGGCGTCCTTTGTCATCAGTACACAGATTGACCCACGACCCCTGATCTTCACCGGGAACCGAATACAACAACTCGGCCTTGAAGCCCTTGGCCACCGAGATGCGATCAATGGGTGTCGCTGTGTTGGCTTTGATCGCCGGGCCGACTGTCTTGGAGCGACCTTTTTTGGGTGCCGGTTTTTTAGGAGCGGCTTTCTTGGTCGCCGGTTTCTTCGGAGTTGGTTTCTTATCTTTAGGAGCTTGCGTGAAAGCGTCTCCGCTCACAACAAACAGAGCAAATAACAAAGTCAAACCCAAACAGGTCCAGCGAGCGGTCGGTTTCATAAGGAGTCAATTCATCTGAAAATAAAGACATAAAGTTAGAAGTTGTAATCAATTTGTAGGTCGGGTTAGTCGAGCAACGCGAGTCGTCACCCGACACTTGTTATCAACGCACCGAACGACATATTGTTGTCCATTGTCTACCTGATGACAACCGTTTGCCTTGATAACCGCGTACAAATCTGATTTTTTGGGGATCAAACCAGTTCAACCGATTCAACGTGACATTGATGACGGCGATTGGTCCAATGAGGTTCTTATTTTTGTAGGTCGGGTTAGATAAGCAAAGCGAATCGTAACCCAACAAACCAGAGTTGTTTGAGAATTACTCGCGACGAAGAGTGTAGTATGAACGAAGCAAATGAAAATCATATTTCAGCGCACAATCACTCAATCCGTCACTGTCTTGAAATCGAGCAAAGCGAAATATGTGGCTGTTTTTACTGCTGCGAAATATTCCCGGCATCAATAATCGAGGAATGGATTGTCGATGGTGAAAGCGAGGCTGAGCAAACAGCACTTTGTCCGCATTGCAGTATTGATGCTGTGATTGGATCTGCATCAGGCTATCCGATCAATCCTGAGCTGTTAAAACTCATGAACCAAGAGTGGTTTTGATCATATGCGAATGTCTGTTGTGTTATGCTTCGCTAACCGAACCTACTGACCTTTTGACTAACTCCTAATTTCTACTCCCTAATTCCTAACTCCCATGAAATCACACACCGAAGAACTCTGGCTCAACGTCCCCGAGCGGCGGGCCATCGTCTCCCTTCATCGCGACATCGAACGACTTGTCGCGGAGAGCGGCATCAAAGACGGCCTGTGTCTCGTGAACGCGATGCAAATCACGGCGTCAGTCTTCATCAATGATGACGAATCGGGGCTGCATGCCGACTACGACCGCTGGCTCGAAGAGTTAGTGCCGTTCGATGCGGGAACCGACCCGGCCTCCGGCGGCTATCTGCATAACCGGACGGGAGAAGACAACGCCGACGCGCATCACAAACGACAGATCATGGGCCGGGAAGTGGTCGTGGCGATTACGGACGGCAAGTTGCATCTCGGGCCGTGGGAACACATCTTCTACTACGAGTTCGACGGCCGCCGCAAGAAGCGGGTGCTGGTCAAGATGATTGGGGAGTGAAATAACGATGAAACTCGACAAATTGCTTGAAACTGTTGATGGGCCAGAATCGTTTCTTGAGTTTGTGCGAAAGTTAAGAGAAGACAAAATGTCCGAAGCCAATCACCCAGTTGATGAGTTTGGGCGTGGGGCAAGTGGCTGGGAAAATCATACCATCGAGGATTTCCTTGAAGCTGCAATCGCTTGGGCTGATGATTCGAGTTTTGGTATCGAGCAAGGTTTGCGTGACGGTTTATCTTGGAAGTTGTTCGCAACATTTTTGTACTGTGGTAAAATTTACGAGTAAAGATAGATTGGGTTAGAAGAGCAGAGCCGATTGCCATGTTGAATCATTGCAAAGCTCTCGCTTGGTGACTTCGCGTGATTCAGAAATTCATGGACGTGTATCATTATGCGATTTAAGCTATCCGCGATATCAGCGTGATCCGCGGTAAGAAGAAGCTCTAACGCCCGGCTTGCTCGCGCAAGCGGCTCAAAATTACTACACGATCTTTGAGAGTTTGAATTGTCGATCATGTCGCGAATGAAAACCAGCAAAATCTCTCAGTGGTGGATCGCCAGACGTCGAAGTATTCGTCACCGACTACAGCGATTGATCTTCAACAAGTTCACAGGGTTGGGGAGATATTGTAACTGTTGTCAGAAGACATCAAGGAAATTCAAGCCCTTCGGTCCCTTGCCCCGAGAGAATGCACAATGTCCGAATTGCGATGCCCTCGAACGACATCGCCTGAGCTGGTTGTACCTCACTCAAAAAACGGACTTTCTCGACAACCGCCCGAAAAAAATGTTGCATATCGCTCCCATGACTCAGCTCACTCGGCTCTTTCAATCGCAGCCGCACATCGACTACCTGAGTGCGGATCTCGAACATCCCAACGCAATGGTGAAGATGGACATCACAAAAATTGAATACTCAGACAACGTCTTTGACGTGATATATTGTAGCCATGTTCTGGAGCATGTTGACGATGATCGAAAAGCCATGCGAGAGTTGTATCGAGTCTTGAAGCCCGGCGGCTGGGCGATTCTCCAGGTTCCGTTCCCAGAAACGACTCTCCATATTGAAGAACCCATCGAAGATGAACTGACGTTTGAAGATCCGACGATCATCAGCGATGAAGAACGACTGCGACATTATGGACAAGTCGATCACGTTCGCCGCTACGGCTCTGATTATCAAGACCGACTGAAAGACGCCGGCTTCATCGTGAAGGCTGACGAATTTGTGCGTGAACTCAACTCCAGAACAGTCCAGCGGTTGGGGCTGATGCTCACAGAGGATATCTATCTCTGTCGAAAGCAGAATTGAACTGCCTATCGAGTCAGTCTCTGCGTTTCGCTCGTCCCCAAGGTCCTCCTTGGGAGCATGATGAATACTCATCGGAATACATTCACTCAAATCATGTTTCCTGAATTCCTGCCTTCCTAATCATTAAACTCGAGAACAGTTCCGCGAATCAATCCTCAAGATTCTGAATCAGGAAAGGAGGAATCCGGGAAGGATATTCTGTAGACTGGGACTCATGAATAGTCGGCCCCAAGAAGCCCATAATTTCCACGAAGAAAATTGTCTCAGTGATGAGATGGCGGATGTGTTACGCCAGAAAACTGAACAAGAACGTTTGGAAATAGGCTTCGAAATGTGGAGAGCCGCTGACCGCATGATTCGCGCTGCTGTGAAACAACAATATCCCCATTGGTCGGATGAAGAGGTTCAGCACGAAGTGGCCCGGAGACTGTCGCATGGATCCGTCTGACCTGCTGAGCGAGGCGGCCAAGATCTTCGAGTCACTGGAGATCGACTATTTTGTCACCGGTTCCATGGCCACAATCAGTTACGGGGAACCTCGATTTACAAATGATGTCGATATCGTTGCCAGGATTGAAAAGAAACACGTAGACCAACTCTTTAAGGCATTTCCTCCTCCCGAATATTACTGTTCCAAAGAGGCGGTTCTGGAGGCGATTGAATCAAAGAGGATGTTTAACATCATTCATCCGAGTTCGGGGCTCAAGCTGGATATCATGATTCCTAGTGACGTACCGTTTGATCAATCTCGCTTTGAAAGATGCCGACAGATTATGATTGGCGATCACTCAACCGTCGCGTTCGCATCTCCCGAAGACGTGATTCTCAAAAAATTGACGTATTACCAACAGGGCGGCTCTGAAAAACATCTCCGTGACATTCGGGGAGTTTTGAAACTTCAGAAAGGGAAAATTGATTTTGAGTATCTGAAAAGTTGGGCGACTGAACTTGATGTTCTGCACGAGTACGAGCAGGTATTAGAATCGTAATTATGCCTTTACGTGTTGGAAGACGCTTCGCTAACTCAATCGACAGGTCTACCATTTTCCAGAATGTCGAACGCATGGTTGGATTAAATGATCAAAGCCGGGTGCCATGCTCTCGCTGGTGTGAGCATGCATCACGGAAGACTCTCACGACGCTCGCCACCCATTTTCTGTCTTCCTGCATTCCTAATTTAACTCTGCATAACCGGACGGGAGAAGACAACGCCGACGCGCATCACAAACGACAGATCATGGGCCGGGAGGTGATCGTGGCGATCACCGACGGCAAATTACATTTGGGGCCGTGGGAACACATTTTCTATTACGAATTCGACGGCCGCCGCAAGAAGCGGGTGCTGGTCAAGATGATTGGGGAGTGAGATTTTGAAAGAGAAATTCCCCGGATTCAAGAAATGCATGGAGATGATGCGTCGTCGGCGTGATGGCCAAACGAATGAGGATGGATTCCATTGGCTACAGGCGAATGCGGCTGAGTATGTTGAAGAACTGATCAACGAGTTTGAGCAGACATCCGACCTTCGTGTCTGGCTCCTCGAATTGATAGGAGAAGCCCGATCGTCTAACGCATTTCCGTTCTTCGCCAAATATCTACAGTCCAATGACTGGGGCATTAGAAAATGGGTGATCATCGGACTCAAGAAACTCAACACAAAAGAAGCACGCACGCTTCTTTGGAAAGCCAGATCATTTGAATTGGCAACGCAAGAGGACACTGAGCGATTGCGAATGCAATTGGATCGGCCCGATTCCTGGTGGTTGGATTGAGCGTTCAAAAGTCATCCCGTTCTGTCGTTCCCGAAGCCCTGACCGACAAAGTTAATACTTCTGCTGTCTTCCTGCATTCCGAATTTAACTCTCATCAGGGAGGCCCCTGACCTACAGTGCTGAATGAACAACTCGAATCACAACTCAACAAAACAAAGAAACCCTGAAAACGATTGCTCGTTAACAGGGTTTCTGAAGCTGTCAGATGTAACCAAGACTCACTTGGCACTCACGTCGTAGCAGAAAATGTATTCCTGATCGCGGAGATACAGCTTGCCGTTAATCACGACAGGGTGCGTCCAGACTTTGCCCTTCGGGCTGCGAATGTCGCTTTTTTCCGGTAACTCGAAACGACCTTTTTCGATATAGTCGTCGCGAGTCGCAGAGACCAAGGCAACGGTTCCCGTTCGCTCATCCACGCAGTAGAGATTTCCTTCCGCGAAGGTGACGCAGCCTTTTCCTAACTTTTTGCGTTCACGCCAGACTTCTTCCCCCGTCATGAAATCCTGCGCGAGCCAACCTGCATCGGAGTGACCGTAAATCGTGTCGCCCAGCAGAATCACTCCGCCGTGGTGGTTTTTCATTTCGGTGTTGAAGTAAACTTCTTCCACCGAGTAGTCCTTGTTGATTTTGACCAGCTTACAGCCAGCTCCATAGCCTGATGTGATGTAGACATAATTGTCTTTGATCAAAGGAGTCGGGATGACGGCAACACGCCCGGGAGGCCAAGTCGTTTGCCAGAGAACTTCTCCCGTGCCGGCTTGTAATCCAAATAGAGTGTTTTGCGTGAGTTGAATGTATTGATGATCGCCGTTGATGATGGCGGGCATGATCGATGAGTAATGAGCGTTGGCAGGTTGTTCTTGTGTTTCACCATCTTTCTCATTCTTGGCCGTGACGGCAGATTTCCAGATCACTTCGCCATTTGTTTTATTGAATGCCACGACAGTTGCATCGTCGGCACCGGGAGTACACAGGATTTTCTCTCCATCGATCAAGACCGATTCGGAGTAACCCCATTTGGGGATTTTGCCGCCTAATGTTTTGACATCAACATTCCATTTTGTTTTTCCATTCGTTTTTTCGAGACAGGCAAGATGACCTTGCCCGCTGAACGTATAAACGTAATCGCCATCAACGGCGGGAGTGCTACGAGGGCCGCCTCCCCAGCCATTTTCGAGAAAGGGTCCGATCTCGGTGGCCCACAACTCTTTGCCCGTGTTGGCATCGAGGCAAAACAGATGTTCTGTTTCATCGCGTGTTCCCATTGTGTACATTTTGTGATCAACAATGGCGAAGCTCGAATACCCGAGCCCGGCGTCTTTGTAAGTCCAAGCGAGTTGAGGACCGCCTTCTGGCCACTCTTTGAGCAATCCTTCTGCGGGCGAAATATCAGTTCTGAATGGGCCTCTCCATTGCGGCCAGTCTTCTGCGGTCGCCAGTAAAGTTGAGAGCAAAACCGCTGACAAGGTGAGCATGGTGATTCGGAATTTCATCGATCAATCCTTTGTTGAAAATCTGACTGGGGAGGAACTTTATTCGACGGAAGGGCCGGTTATTGACCGGTAGCGGGATGGTTGTGCGGTCCTTTAATAGAACCCAAAAACAGCGAAAACGCAAGAAAGAGTCGAGGCCGATTTACTCTTTCTCACGAGTCGCGTAGAAGCCGAACGTCTGCCCGGCTAGTGAACTCACCCCGGCCATCGCCGATTTGTCTTTGGTCCACATATAGGTTTCCAGATCCTGCTCGGCATTATCAAGTTGAATTGTCAACTTCGCATGTTGAGGTGGTGAAGCGACACGTCCCGTAACCTCATAGGTGCTTTTCGTTTCTTCTGACGTGAAGGTGCCGGTCATAATCCGCCCATTTTGAATTTTCAATCGCATTCGTCCGGCCCATCGACCGTCGATGGAAATATTCCAGACGCCGGCAAAGTCGGTCGGCAAGACCCCGGCATGATCGGTGGGTGAAGGCGGTTCGTCATCCTCTGTTTGAGGAATTTGCGAACCATCCACACCCCACAATTTCGCGCTGCCGAGTAGTTGGATGTTTTTTTGTTTATTATCTGCGGTGAAGACCAGATCTCCCCCATTCTTTGCCGGTACGACTTGGCCGATATCAAAGTCATAAGCAAAACCTGAGAAGAGCATGATGTTCTCATCCGAGGCCGCAGTGACATCACTGAGGTCGTCGCGGTAGGTGACAAATCGTTCGATGGTAAGGATCGGGGTGAGGCCTGATTCTGATTTGCGAAAGGCCCAGGTCATTGAGGCTTTGGTCCACTGCCCTTCACTGGTCTTAATGACCACCATCGGAGTTGTTTCGGTATTTGAGAGTGGTTGAAGCTGGTGCAGATCAGAGAGCGTGATTTCTGAGACTCCCTCCGTACTCTCAGAAACCTGACGGAGGTACTTGCTGGTGTGTTGCTCAAACACATCAGCGCTGAGTGTTGCTGTTGTGCCAACAGTCGGCCACCCCACCAGTAACAAACGGAATATTTTCATGACAGGTCTTTGGTAGATGGTCATTATGTTTCCCCCAAATTGCGAAGAAAATCTTCGGGTGTTGGGGCGGTTTCGAGTTGTTGTAGATAGTCAGAATGAGAATTGTTATCGCGGGCCTGTGTGTAACGGTCAGTGATCTCTTGTCGTCTTTCTTTATGGCGTCGATGGGCTTTTTCGAATTCTTGTTGTTTGATCGAGGATACGATGAATGCGAAGATGCCAACGAAAATAAACAGGAATGCTAACCCTCCGACTGCATTACTCGCCACAAGGGATATTATGATGCTGGCAATCAGTACAAAGAAACCGGCGAGTCCACTTGGTTTGCTTTTGTTGCCATGTTTGTCGGTCACCATCAGAGTTTCGCGTTGCCGTTCCCAACGGCGTGTTTCTCCCGCGAGTTCGTTACGGTAAACCATTTCTGCCAAACGTCGTTCTGTTTGATCGAGTCGTTCGTTTGTCTGTTCTAATTTTTCAGTCAGCGTGACCGATTCCATGCGTTTGACGGCAAGAGAAGTTGAGCAGTGATTACAGGTGACAAATTGAGCCGTCTCGGGGATCTGTAAGGGAGCCCCGCAGTTACCGCAATTAATAGTTTCGAGTTTAACGGTCATGGATGCACAGACTGTTTCTGTTCGTCAGTGAGTTTATCAGTATTCCTCGTCCTCTTCATCATCGTCCTCTTGGTAGTCGGGATGCAATGGGTTATCGGGAGAGAAGAAGAAGTCTGCAAGACCCATCGGGACAGAACCACCACCCAGCGATTGTTGCCGACTGTCAGAAAGATTTTTCAGATCGAGAGCTTCGTCTCCCAAACAGGCAACGAGAGATTTTTGCCAAACGCCGTCCTTCCCGAGTGGGTGTTCGGGGTTCTGCATCAACTGTTTGAGGGCATATCGGAGAACATTGATACCGTCGCGAGTTGAGTAGTCGAGCTTGAGTTCGTGTGATTGTTGCAAAAATTCGACAGTGAGATTGAGCATCTCTTCGTCGGCGAAGGGGAGGTGATATTTGAGGATTGTCAATTCTTCTTCACGGTTGGGATGACCGAGTTCGAGAGTCGGTTGTAATCGCGACAGAATATAATCAGGGATCTCGAAGGTGGATTCGTCAACATTCATCGTGACGGCACAACGGAAATCGGGATGTGCAGGAATTGTGATGCCGGCAACGATTGATTCCACGTATCGACGATGATCGAGGAGAGGGGCAAGAGACGCCCACGACTTCTCGTTCATACGGTTTCCCTCATCGAGAATGCAAACTCCCCCACGCAGCATCGCCGTCACAAGTTGCGAGGCGTGATAAATGATGTGTCCGTTTTCGCCGAGAACCGGTGTGACGAGAAGATCTTCCGGTCGAGTGTCGGCAGTACACTGATAGATGTAGAGTTCTTGATCTCGTTGTTTCGCACAGGCCATTGCGAGAGTCGTTTTTCCGATTCCCGGTGTCCCGACAAGTCGTGGCGCAAGGGGCAGGTCTTTTTCGTCAACCACCAGCCAGCAGGCCAGCATCTGTTTCAGAATTTCCTGTTGACCAATCCATTCGGCCTCCGAATGATCGGGTTCCGAGAGATGGAGCGTAATGCCGTCAATTTCGTGTGTCTGACTCATGGTGTTTTGGGTTCGTGATTTTCTTGTCGATCAGGCTGTACCTGACAGTTCATGGTGATGTTTTATGAGTGATGTCGTCTGGACTCGTTCAAGACGACAGAATGAGAGCGATTTTCGCACAGCATCATTTTTCTTTCACCGATTTCACGCAGCGAAAGCCTAACGCCGGCGACTTCGTCTCCAAAGGGACTCCCATGCGTGCCGCAGATCGTAAGTTGGGCCATTCATCGATCCAGCCACCGCCTCGAATGACGATCTTCTGAGAGTCCTTGATGTTCGCGGAACTGCCGTCTGTTTTTGCGTCTTGGTAATTTTCAGTCCAGTCATCCGCACAGAATTCCCAAAGATAGCCGTGCATGTCGTACAGTCCCCACGGGTTCGGCTTGAGTGCTCCGACAGGAGGATCGTTCCCGGCTGCGTTTCCGGTATGCCAACCGTAGTCATCCAGGAGACTAGCAATTTTCCCCTCATCATCTGGCTTGCGAGCTTCCTCGCCGAAACTGTAAGCGGTCTTTGTTCCCGCTCGGCAGCAATATTCCCATTCTGCCTCCGACGGAAGACGAATCAGTTCGTTCTCTTTCAATAGTTTGGCCTGCTGTAAAAGTGCAGTCAGCTTTATGCAGAACTGCTTGGCGTCTGCATGTGTCATCATTTCGGACGAATTGCGTGGGCCTTTCCAGCGACTCGGATCTGAACCCATGACGGCTTCAAACAAGTTTTGAGGAACTTCATACTTTGCGATCGCAAAGGAATGCTCGAAAGTCACTTTGTGGACAGGTTGTTCCGATTCGGGTCCGTCCTTGCTCCCCATCATGAATGACTGCGGAAACTTGCCTTTGCCCGGTGTGATCTCCACCAATTCTTGCGTAAAGGTCTTCAGGAGTTTCATAGTCGGCTCGGGAATCGGGTCGGCGGCGTGTGCGAACAGTGTCACGAACGATATGATACAAACAACCAAAGAGATCGATAATCGCATTTTTTGACCTTCTGTGATCCATAATGAATATTTCTCGACGCACTCTACCATACCTCACCCACCCTCTCCGGGGAATCGGTGGTCTATTAAAATCGACCCCCGAAGACTTTCGTGTCGAAGAAATTCCTGCATATGAGCCTTGCGGCGAGGGTGAGTTTCTCTTCGTGAAAATTGAAAAACGGAACCTGAACACGAATGACGCGCTCCGTAAACTCTCCAAGTATTGCGGAGTCAATCAGAAAGAGGCTTCCGCGGCGGGACTTAAAGACCGTAATGCCATTACCATTCAAACCATCTGCTTGCCCGCCTCAACGCAAGAGAAGCTGGAGACATTTGAGGATCCCAACATCACGATTCTCTCATCGGCCTTACATCGCAATAAATTGAAAACTGGTCATCTGGCGGGCAACCGGTTTGAAATTGTACTGCGTGATATTGACAAATCACTCGATAGCCGAGCGCACGAACTTCGTGATTTGATTCTCGAAAAAGGCTTTCCCAATTACTACGGCCAACAGCGATTTGGCCACGAGGGTAGCACACTTTCTCAAGGTATCGAATTACTGCAAGGCAAAAACCCACTCACGAAAGTCCCCTTTTCTGAACGACGATACCTGCAGCGCCTCTGCCTGTCATCAGTGCAATCCGAGTTATTCAACCGCTGTTTAACCCGACGTCTGAAAGCCGGCAAACTCTACGAAGTTCAACGTGGTGACGTGATGCAGGTTGTTAAATCGGGCGGAGTTTTCGTCGTTGAAGAAGATTTGGCGGAAGAGCAGGAACGGTTTGATCGCGGAGCGACCGCAATCACCGGCCCGATGTTCGGTCCTAAAATGAAAACGCCGATCGATCAACCATTCTGGGAGGAAGAAACCGTCTTGGGCGAATCGGGGCTGGAGATGAACGACTTTCGACGATTCAAAAAGTTGACTTCGGGAACACGCCGACCATATTTGATCCGCGTACCGGAACTCGAAATTGTTAGAGAAGAAGAAGGCTTGAAATTCTCTTTCGAGCTTCCCAAGGGAACCTACGCCACTTCTTTAATGCGAGAATTCCAGCGTGAGACTTCGGAACCCGACGAATAATCGACTCACTTCTAATCGATGAGGTTCTCCATAATTTGAATGGCGGCGGGCCCAACCAAGACCACGAAAATCCCCGGAAAGATGAACAGAACCAACGGGAAGATTAACTTCACGGCGGTTTGCTGAGCTTTCTCTTCAGCCATCTGACGGCGTTTGACTCGCATGGAATCTGATTGCACTCTCAAGGCTTTTGCGATGGACGAACCAAATTTGTCGGCTTGGATCAGAATTGCCGCCAATGACCGCATATCGTCAACACCAGTTCGAATCCCCAAATCGTGCAACACCTCACGACGCGGACGCCCCATCTGTAGTTGCATATTTGCAGTGTGAAGTTCCTGACAAACTTCAGGGGATGTATCTTCCATTTCTTCAGCCACTCGTCTCATCGCCGCATCCAAACCGAGTCCCGCTTCCACACAAACCACCAATAAGTCGAGAGCATCTGGCAAAGCGCGAAAAATTGCCGTCTGACGAGCGCTCTTGATCAATGCCAACATGATTTCTGGAAGGAACATTCCTGCTGCTGTTGAAAAACCGATTGTGACCCAGAAGTCTTGCCCGATTCCCCAACGAACATACGCAAACATCGATGAAACAATCAGAAATCCGATCAACGAGGCAAACTTCATCGCGAGAAATATCTGCGCGGCATTCGGCGATGAAAACCCGGCATTGGCCATACGAATCTTGAGACGGTCCTGTTCGAGTTCGGTCTTGGGCTGCAGCGCTTTGGAGAGTGCCGGAGCCGCTTTCTCCAAAACTCCCCCTGCTCCCTCTTTGTCTTTGTTACGTCGTGACGGATCGCGAAGTTGATCGAGACGTTCGTCGGCCCGATTGGGCTTATTCGTGAAAGCCGAAAACGCGGCATACACGAAAATCGTGATTGAACCGGCAATCGCCCACGGCCAAAACTGTTGCATGTCTTCCATAATTTCGAACTCCCCGAAAACTCGACCCAGGCAATCGCCCACATCATCGTTCAGATTTTAATATCAATGATTTTCTTTATCGAATAGGCTCCAAGGATTTGCAGCACAATTGCACCAGCGGCCATTTTGCGTCCTGTCGGATGAGTGAAGAGCAACATGATGTAGTCAGGACTCAAGTAGTAAACCGTTAAAAACAGACCCACAGGTAATGCCATCAGCACAATTCCGCTGATTCGGCCTTCACCCGTTAATGCCTGAACTTGACCCATAATTTTGAATCTTTCACGAACCACGTATCCAATTTTGTCGAGTACTTCTGCCAAGTCCCCCCCCGATTGACGCTGAATGGCAACGGCCGTCACAAAGAACTTCAGGTCGAGGTTTGGCATACGCAACAACATCGACTTCAATGCTTTTTCCAGAGGAACTCCGAGTTTTTGCTGTTCATATGCCATCGTAAATTCAGTACAGATGGGCTCGGGCATTTCTTCGACCACGACGTGCAACCCAGACGCCAGTGAGTGACCAGAGCGAAGGGCACGCCCAATGAGTTCCATAGCATCGGGCATTTGTCGAGCGAAAGATTTGAATCGACGCTTCCGACGAAATGAAAGCCAGAAATAGGGCATCGCTGCAAAAAACAAAGCACAGATCGGCCACAACGCAAACGGTGCATTTGCCGCCAAAGCAATCGCAAATCCCAGCACCCCCGCCCCAACTGAAACCAATAGAAAGATATCGAAGCCGAACGGCGCATTCGCCTGCTCAAAGAAGAGATTCACGTTTCCTAAACGTCCGGCATATTTGCCCAACGTGTTAGTCACTCCCGTCATACCTTCCTGCAAGACTTCCTTCTTGACAACACCACCAACCCCCGATTTCCTCGCCGACTTCTGACCGGTCAAAACCGCAAGACGATCTTCCGTTGTGGAAGGTGAAAGTTCGCGAAGGAACATTCCAACAGCGACCACGAAACCGAACGCGCCGATGCCAACGGCGATTAACATAGTTGGATTGTCCATAACTTTTCCCTCGCGATGTTCGCGACCCTACTTTTATTGCAAAACTCTTTCCGCAAACAAATTTTGAGGAAGTCGAATCCCCGATTGTTCCAGTCGGCTGATAAAGCTTGGACGCACACCAGTGCTCTCAAAATGCCCAAAAGATTTTCCATCTTCTGATACGCCATCCTGCACAAACTTGAAGATGTCCTGCATAATGATGGTGTCCTGCTCCATATTCATCACCTCCGTCACGTGAGTCACTTTCCTCGGCCCTCCTTGGAGACGATTCACTTGGATGATGAGATCGACCGCCGCAGAAAATTGTTGACGAACCGCTTTCATAGGAATGTCGAGGCCGCCCATTTGAATCAATGTTTCGACACGGGCAATGGCATCTCGCGGACTGTTGGAGTGAATTGTGGTGAGCGACCCTTCGTGACCTGTATTCATCGCCTGCAACATGTCGAGCGTTTCAGGACCACGACATTCACCAATAATGATTCGATCAGGGCGCATACGCAAAGCATTGCGCACCAAGTCTCGGGCACTGACTTCCCCTTTTCCTTCGATATTGGAAGGGCGGGTTTCTAATCGTAAGACATGTTCCTGCTGAAGTTGAAGTTCTGCCGAGTCTTCAATGGTAACAATTCGTTGATCGTTGGCAATAAAACTCGAAAGCATATTGAGCAATGTCGTTTTACCGGAACCAGTACCACCACTGATCAACACATTTAAACGCGCTCGCATAGCCCCCTCGAGTAGCATCGCCATCTCAGGAGTGAACGCACCGTATCTCAGCAGGTCTTCCAGACCGAGTGGGTTCGATCCGAATTTACGAATCGTCAATGACGTTCCATCGAGAGCCAAAGGAGGAATGATGGCATTCAATCGCGAACCATCTGGCAGACGTGCATCGACCATCGGAGTGGTCTCGTCAACTCGACGACCAACTCGTGAAACGATTCGGTCCAGCACCGCGCGGAGATGTTCTTCGTCGTTGAAGTTCACCGCCGACTTCTCAATCCGCCCATTGCGCTCCACGAAAATATTCTTGGGACCGTTAATCATGATGTCGGCAATGTCATCTTCTTTAAGTAATAACTCCAACGGTCCAAAGCCAAACACTTCGTCCAGAACTTCATTGACGAGCCGCTCGCGATCGGAACGATTGAGCAGCGGATTCTCTGAGTCGCACAGATGCTCAACGACCGTACGGACCTCTTTTTGGAGAACAGAAGCCTCCATGTCGCCCAGGCGAGAGAGGTCGAGTTTATCGACGAGCTTGTTGTGAATCAGCTTCTTGAGCTGTTCAAACGAGATCTGGCTATTGTCGCCGCGCATTCGGGGCTGATTGACAGACGCCATGTGAAACACCTGATTGAGTCAACGATCCGATCTCGAAATCCCCTCCGAGATCGCACCAAATAAAGGGGAACTTGATCTGTAACTGGTGAAACCTAGGTCACAAAACTTGGCGGGGCGCAGTTTTGTCGAAAAAAGACCACGATCGATCTCAAAAAAGAGGCGAACAGGCAACTTGCTTCTTCAAAGACGCAAACAATAGAGAGAAAGATAAGGCAAAATCAGCATTGGAGAACTCAGAGAATCCGAAAATTGAGTTCGTGTGAAAAGTGGCTCATCAGAGCAACAGAGAGAAACTTTGAGTTCAGATCAGCCAGATCCTGCAAAAACCTCGAATCATATCGACCATTCGCATCATTTTTCTGTCCAGACTGGATATACTGGACATCCCCATCTCTCGTGCATGGCGGCACAATCCAAACCAGTTCGAACAGTCTGATTCCAGCTCAACAGATTTTTTCTGCTTGAGTGAAACATTTCGCAGGAGCCACTGCTGTGATTCGTAAGCTTTCGATTCCCATTATTCTCTTTGCTTTCTTGTCTGGTTGCGCAAAACCTGAACCGATGGTTCGTCCGCCGGTCACTGTTTCGGTTTCTCCACCTGTCATTCGAAACGTCGATAGCTATGTCGAAATCAGTGGTCGCTCAGAGGCTTCCGAGATCTTCGAAGCCCGCGCTCGCGTTCCTGGAACGCTGATGCCGACCGAAGATGGGAAATCACGATTCACGGAAGGAAAGAAAGTTTCCCAAGGAGACGTCTTATTCATTATTGAACCGGAACCATATCAGGCAGCCGTTCAAGCTGCGAATGCTCGCCTGCAATCAGCAGAGGCTCAAAAAACGTTGGCGGATACGACCTATCAACGATCAAAAAATCTTTACGAAAAAAGTGCTATTACACGGGCAGAACTCGATGAACGAGAAGCTGAGTTTAATGTGGCTCAAGCCGCCATCTTACAAGAGAAAGCCGCGATCAAACAGGCTGAAATCGAGCTTGGCTATACCACGATCAATGCCGAGGTCGAGGGCCTGATTGGAGAAAGTCTTGTCGATGAGGGCAACATTGTAGGAGTGGGAGAATTTACGTTGCTTGCCACCGTGCGTAAAACGGACCCTCTCCATATCTACTTCGATGCCGCCGAGCGTGTCGTCTTGAATTTCCTGCGCAAGCTTGCCGAAGGAGATGCGAGAGAGATTCAAGAGATCAAACTTGAAATCGGTTACGAAGGTGAGACCGGTTATCTCCATCAGGGACAACTGCAATTAATCGACAATCAGATCGATCCCAACACGGGGACAGCGCTTTTGCGAGGTACAATGCCGAACCCCGACCAAAACGTCCTTCCCGGCTCTTATGCTCGCATTCGCATCAAAACGCAACCAATTCCCGATGCCGTCCTGGTGAGTGAAATCGCCATCAATACAGATCTGTCCGGCAAATACATTCTCATCGTAAATGGAGAAGGAAAAGTCGAACAACGACGCGTTCGTCTGGGACAACTTTACGACGGCTTTCGACATGTCACCGCCCTCTGGAAACCAGAAGAAGCGGAACCGGAAGGAGAATCGGAAATCCCGACCGACTTCCAATACATTCATGCGGGACTCCTGCAGGCTCGTCCGGGAATCACTGTCAAATCAGAAGTGGTCCCTTTGGAATATGCAGAAACAGACGACGAAACTGAACTCGATGAGACCACCGTCAAAGAGACCGGAAAAACAAACACGGAACCAGAGTCCCCTGATTCAGGGCCACCAGAAGATCAGTAGTTGATGTGCTGAGGTATTGTTTCTTCATCCGTGTCTTGAGAGCCGACTACTATGTTCAGTCATTTCTTTATCGATAGACCCATTTTCTCTGCCGTGATCTCAATTGTGATTGTGCTGGCAGGTGCCATCACAATTCCGTTGCTACCGATTGAACAAACTCCCGACATCACTCCCCCCACAGTGACCGTCACCACCAGCTATCCCGGTGCATCAGCCAATGTTGTCGCCGAAACAGTGGCATTGCCCATCGAAGCCGAAGTCAACGGTGTGCAAGACATGATTTATATGTCGTCCAAATCATCTGACGACGGCACCTATGAGTTGGTGGTTACGTTCGAAGTGGGAACCGACATCGACATGGCAACCGTGTTGGTCCAAAACCGAGTGGCCATTGCCATGCCGAAGCTTCCCGAGGAAGTCACGCGACAAGGCGTCAAAACGGAGAAGCGATCAACGGCTATTGTTTTGATGGTCAACCTGATTTCTCCCAGCGGTCAGTACACACAACTGGATTTAAGTAACTTCACGGCGACCAACATCAAAGATGAACTGGCACGTCTTCCCGGTGTGGGCAATGTGAATGTGATGGGAGCGAAAGATCTCGGCATGAGAATCTGGCTCGATCCGGGAAAACTGAAAACTCGTAATCTGACCACCAATGAAGTTCTGCAAGCGGTCCGAGAACAAAACGTGCAGGTCGCTGCCGGACAATTAGGAGCTGAACCTGCTCCCCCCGGTCAAAATTTCCAATATTCGATCAGCACCAAAGGCCGCCTTTCCGAACCCGAAGAGTTTGAAGAGTTAATTCTCCGTGTCGGCGCACAAGGACAATTACTCCGACTGGGCGATGTGGCTCGCGTCGAGGAAGGTGCCCAATCCTACCGGTGGGATGTGGAACTGAATAATCAACCATCGATTGCCGTGGCGATTTATCAATTACCGGGTGCGAACTCTCTCTCTGTGGCCGATGCTGTTCGTGCCAAGATGGAAGAAATCAAACCTCAATTTCCGATAGGAATGGATTACAAAATTGCGTACGACACGACGACGTTTGTGAAAACATCGATCGAGGAAGTGTTTGTCACACTGCTGGTCGCAATCTTCCTTGTGGTGCTGACAGTTTATGTCTTCCTGCAAGACTTCCGCACGACACTCGTCCCCTCTTTGACCATTCCGGTCTCATTGATCGGGACATTTGCCGTGATGATGGTTCTCGGTTTTTCCATCAACACACTGACTCTGTTTGGGTTGGTCCTCGCCATCGGTATTGTTGTTGACGACTCCATTGTCGTGGTCGAAAACACGGTCCGTTTGATTGACCAAGAAAAACTCTCCTCGAAAGAAGCCGCCAAAAAAGCGATGACGGAAGTCTCTGGACCGGTCGTCGCTACGACAATGGTATTACTGGCGGTCTTTGTGCCGACCGCCTTTATGGCGGGTATCACCGGTAAGTTATACAGTCAATTCTCATTAACGATTTCGGTGGCGACGGTCTTTTCTTCGATCAATGCGCTCACGTTGGCCCCGGCATTATGTGGAATGCTGTTGCGGCCCTCTCCCGAAGCGCGAGGCGGTTTCTTCCGACTGTTTAACAACGGTTACGAAAAAACGAGCCAAGGTTATATGGCTGTTTCGAGGCGATTGATTCGCCACAGCAGTATTGCAGTGCTGATGCTGATTATTGCCAGCGGCTTGATGGTCTTCGGGTTTATGAAAATTCCTGGCGGGTTTATTCCCGATGAAGACCAGGGCTACTTCATCATCGCCGCCAAGCTTCCCGATGGAGCCAGTAGTCAAAGAACGTCAAAAACACTTGACAAAATCGACACCATTCTCAAAGACGCACCGGGCGTCGCAGATGTGATCAAAGTTAACGGGTACTCGGCTCTCGACTCTCTCGTCACCCCCAACGCGGGAACCTATTTTGTCGTCATGAAACCTTGGGACGAACGCGAGCACATCAATAAGACTGTCGGGATGGTCCAACAAAAACTGTTTGCGATTCGGGAAGGATTTTGCCTGGCATTCTTACCTCCCGCCATTCAAGGGCTTGGGGCGGCAGGTGGTTTTGAAATGCAAATTCGAGATATCGGCAACGCTGGGGGAGAGCAGCTGCAACGGGTGGCCGACGAATTGGCTGTCGCTGGCACTCAAAATCCTCAACTCACCCGCATGAGCAACAACTTTTCAGCCAGTGTGCCACAGTTGTTTCTTGACGTTGATCGGGAAAAAGCGAAGAAACTCGGCATCACATTGAGCGAAGTTTTCGGAACACTGCAAACGAATCTGGGATCGAGTTATGTGAATGATTACAACAAATACTCGCGTACCTGGCGTGTCATGGCTCAAGCCGACAACCAATTTCGTACGAAACAGGAAGATATCGAGCAACTGCAAGTCCGTGATCGCGACGGAAAAATGATTCCGCTTGCGACGTTACTCTCGATTGAGGAAGTCGCCGGCCCACAGGTGATCTACCGATTCAATTCAGTTCCTTCAGCCACCATTACCGGACAAGGAATTCCAGGAGTCAGCTCGGGCAATGCGATCAAAACAATCGGTCGTATCGCCGACGACACACTCCCTGAAACGATGAACTATCAATGGTCGGGAACCGCCTATCAAGAAGTCGCCACAGGAAACACAGCCGCGTTCATCTTTGGGCTTTCGGTCGTTCTCGTTTATCTCTTCTTGTGTGCGTTGTATGAGGCTTGGTTCGCACCTTGGGCGGTCATTTTTACCGTACCATTCGCGATTTTAGGGGGCATCGCGCTCACGGGAGTTCGCGGTTACGACATCAATGTCTACACACAAATCGGAATCGTTTTGCTGATTGGTCTCTCGACAAAAACGGCCATCCTAATTGTCGAATTCGCCAAACAACTTCACGAAGAAGGAAAATCGATTCAGGAAGCCGCCGAAATTGCCGCCGACCTGCGATTCCGGGCCATTTTGATGACGGCCTTTTCTTTTATTCTGGGTGTGATCCCATTGGTGATTGCCTCGGGTGCGGGAGCCGGTTCTCGACGGGCCTTGGGAACGGCTGTGTTCGGCGGAATGTGTGCAGCGACATTCTTTGGCGTGTTTGTCATCCCTGCATTCTATGTGGCTGTACAATCGGTGGCGGAGTGGGGCAAGATAGAGACACCTCAGAGCACTGAGCAGACATAACCGCCGAGTCATCATCGCTTTGAAGGTTTTAACCGGTTTAATGATTCAGGAACAAATTGAGTTCCTGTTGCAGTTGGCTCATATCCTGATAACGCGTTGAAGAATCGCGAGCCATTGCCGTCATGCAAATGCGTTCCATTTCGGCTAACAGATCGAGACGGTATTCTCGGGGCGATGCGTATTCGCCATCCATAACTTGGTCGATGACTTCCATCATATTGCCATCAAACAACGATTGATTGCACAACAGCGACCACAACACCAACACAAGACTGAAGAGATCGCTTGGGGCGTCAGCTCTTGTTTGCGGACTTATCGTAAGCTAGCAATACGGTCGCCATGCCCTCACGACCAAGCGTTCATTTAATTTCATACCGACTGATGGAATAGGAGGGAATGTCATGATCCCCACCCCCAAGCTCAAAATCGCCTTTGCTTTCTAAATCGCCTTGTTCTGAACACACAGTCTCTCATCCCCATTCAAATGATGGATACCTCTCGCCCTCAAAACTACCACACTCCTCTGGGCATGGCTGAACTATTGCTTCGTTTTTTCCTGTAATAACAAGGTTCGTAGCTGTCGAATGGGTTCGCGTTCGACCGATAGCATCGGTCGTTCCAACAATATATCAATATCCTGAAGCGCGTCCACACGGCGATCCGTCTGATAATTGAGCACTGCCCTGAACCATAAATAATGATCGACTTCGGGAGCCACCACCACCATTGCTTCGATGTATCTTCGCATCGCCTTCGGATCTTCACTGTTGCGGGCAAGTCCAAACAAATTATTGAGCATCCTCTCGATGATTTCACGATTCCCGGAAGTGGCTACGTCTTCCCCATCGAATGGCCGCCCCGTATTTTCCAGAACTAACTGCTCGGCGTCATCGAGAGACATCCGCTTTCCCTTATGGAACGGGTCAATCAACTGCGATTCTCCTGCGGAGGGTTCATACCGGACAACAAAATGTGTCGGTAAGCCGACTCCCACCACGGGCAACTTCAATCGCTTTGCCAATTCCATGTACAACACAGAAAGCGTAATCGGTAAGCCTTCACGGTCATCCATCACCTCGTTCAGATAGCTGTTTGAGCGATTGTAATAGTCGTGGCGGCTTCCGTGATATCCCAACTCCTCGAACAAATAGGCATCCAAAGACTTCAGTTTCTGTTCATCGGTCGCCTTCTCGGGCAAGTTTTTTTTGATTTCGGCCACCATTCGACCTGCCTCCTGCAGGTAGTGATCAACCTGAATTTCAGAGTTATCTAGCTGAGCGATTAGCAAACCTGCATGTAGCAGGTCAATCTTTTCCTCGGGGCCTTCAAGAACTTCCCTTAACTGCGCGACCACTTTTTGGACGTGAATATCTTTGGCCAAGTTTCGCAGCCGTTCCGCTTCCGCTTCTAGTTCCTGCGCACGTTGATTAATCACTTCGCCAGCGTGTTGCTCTTCCAGAAATTTTTGCGCCACCGAGCGTGAAGGAGCCAATGAGAGATCGAGTTTGACCAGTTCCCCTTTCAATCGCGTCACAACGTCTACTGCGGGACGCAAACTGGGTAACTCATTCCCCAGCCGAAAACTTTTGAACTCGGCAATCGTATCCCGAAATTTGACGAGACCTACTTGACCAGCACGAAGCGTTTCCCCGGGTTGTTCAATCACTTTTTGGTCGTTGACAAAACAGAGAATCTTGTCCTGCTCGACACGAACTTTGAGAGTGTTTAGCTCACCCCGTTGATAATACTCGCTGCGAACTTCCTCAAGAACTGTCCAAGAAAAGACATCTGTGCCATCAAAGCGGGTCAGTCGCAAGCCGCCGTTAGAAGGATAAAAACCAAAATGTCGTGTGTCTCCATCCGATTCAAACACAAGACCAGCCGCCCCCCCTTCATCATCCATACGAACGGCGACTTCCAGTTCATAAGGAGGTTGAGGAACTTCTTGTTTTGACAAAGCAATAGACCGTCCCCCAAAGCCGGCACCGCGCCCTTTCACAAGGATTCGACCCGCACGTTGGTTCCAAGTCGAACCGAAAAGAGTCGTCCATTCATTGTCATCAATCACCCCAATCGTTAGCCAACGTGACATGGGAATCGGATTCGGATTTTCTAACAGAGGTTTGAGTTGATTGATGGGAACTGCGAATGCCACATTTTTTTCTGCTAACGATTTAAGGGCTACAATTCCTTGAATATTTCCTGCATAGTCAATAACGGGACCACCGCTGTTACCTTGTTCGATGAGCATGCCTAATTGCATCAACGGCTTTTCGTCAATCTCTCGAATGCCCGAGATCACCCCACCCACCACACTAAACCGAAAGCCGCGCGGGTTCCCCAGCGCAATCGCCGGGGTTCCTTGTTTGACGGCATCGGAATCTCCCAGCGGAAGTGCAGGAAGTTTCGTCGCATCAATTTTTAAGACGGCGAGATCAAGATGTCGATCCGAAGCCAAAATCGTTTGCACAGGGAATGTTTGGCCGTCCTGCAAACGTACCTGAATTGGTCGTGCTTCACCGATGACGTGCATGTTGGTGGCGATCAAACCGTCAGAGTCGATGATAAACCCGCTTCCCAGACCTTCCTGCTTTCCGTCTCGCCCGGTGAACGTGACAACGACGAGTGATTCTTTCACCCGCTCGGTCAGCTCAGAAACATCCTGTTGAGCTGCGGGGATAGATGGAGAATCTCTAGTCTCTTGAGCGGAAAGACTCCAGCCTGAAGTGATGAACAAAAGGAACGCCATCAGCATGATTCGAAGAATTTTGGACGACATACGGTGATGATTCCTGATTAAGACAAGAAATTCGGGACTTCCAGATTACCGCCTCGACAGGCCACCGGGAAAGTCGATAATCGGCCTCCGAACGGGAATCTGACGATCACTCACTTAGCGTATTGTGATTCAGAGGAGCGTCGGTACAGCGAACTGGACAGCCCTAAGTGGTGTCCAGAGTGTGTTTTGAGCTGTTTATTCTCCCTAAAAAGCTCCCAATCGTCATAGAGTGACCGAGATCTGACCTCTCCATGTGGGATTGGTTGTAGACCGATTCCTCGTGAGATACACTATTTCTTCCTTCTTTCAGGTCTCGCAGATGGTCTGCGTCGCCGAGAAGGAGTCTTCGCAGAAAGAACTTGAGTCATGCGACACGTCTTGTCAGCTTTAGTTGTGAACCAGCCAGGTGTGCTGGCTCATATTTCCGGGATGTTGGCGTCCCGCGCCTTCAACATTGATTCTCTGGCCGTGGGTGCCACCGAGAATCCCGAACTCTCACGTCTGACATTTGTCGTCAATGGCGGCGTTAAGGTCCTGAATCAGGTCCGCAAACAACTGGAAAAAATCATTACTGTCGTCAAAGTGCTCGATTTCTCGAACGAAGAATTCGTCGAACGTGATCTGATGTTGATGAAAGTCAGCACCAAAGACGGCACTCGCAGCGAGATTCTCGAACTGGTGAGCATTTTCCGAGGACAGGTTGTCGGCGTGTCGCTCGATCATGTGATGATTGAAATTTCCGGCAAGGAAAGTAAAGTCGAAGCGTTTATCGATACCATGCGACCTTTCGGAATCATTGAAATGGTTCGGACCGGACGGATTGCCATGCTGCGTGGCAATGCGTTTACTTACGATCCCAAATCTGAATCCAATGTCGCAGAAGAAACTGTCAACGCCTGAGAGGATCATCGGGCGATTTCATTCAAACGATGGCGAACTTGATTTCGCAATCGCTCTGAAAATACACAGGGAACGCAGGAGTGTTCGTTCCCGCCGGTCGTCTTTCTGACGTCCCGGTTTGATGAGAACAATTTTTATCGGCCTTCCGGAATTCACTCCGGGCAACTTACAAGAGAGAACAACAATGGGTGCCAAAGTTTATTACGACGATGATGCGGATCTGTCGCTTCTCAAAGACAAAACCATTGCCATCATCGGTTATGGAAGTCAGGGTCACGCTCAGGCTCAAAACCTGCGTGACAGTGGATGCAATGTCATCGTCGGTCAACGACCCGGATCAGCCAACTACGATCTCGCCGTCAGCCACGGGTTCGAACCGGTCTCCGCTGCCGAAGCCGCCAAAGCCGGTGATCTTGTCAACATGTTGCTGCCAGACGAAGTTCAAGGCGACGTCTACAAAACCGACGTCAAACCAAACCTCGAAAAAGGCAACGTCCTGCTTTGCTCTCACGGCTTCAACATTCACTTCTCTCAAGTCGTCCCACCCGAAGGTGTAGACGCGGCTTTGGTTGCTCCCAAAGGCCCCGGACACCTGGTCCGTAGCGAATACGTGGCCGGTGGTGGTGTCCCCTCACTGATTGCCATGGTTGATGGAGCCTCCGAAGAGTCTCGCAAATTGGCTCTCGCCTACGCCAAAGGAATCGGCGGTACTCGTGGTGGTGTGATCGAAACTACCTTTGCCGAAGAAACCGAAACCGACCTGTTCGGCGAACAGGTTGTGTTGTGCGGTGGTGTGTCTGCCTTGGTCAAAGCCGGGTTTGAAACACTCGTCGAAGCCGGTTACCAACCAGAAATGGCCTACTTCGAATGTATGCATGAACTGAAGTTGATTGTCGACCTGTTCTATCAGGGCGGACTCAACTACATGCGATACAGCGTCTCGAACACCGCCGAGTACGGCGACTACACTCGCGGCCCTCGCATCGTGACCGAAGAAACCAAAGCCGAGATGAAAAAGATTCTCGAAGAAATTCGTGCTGGCGAATTCGCCCGCGACTGGATCCTCGAGAACAAAGCCAATCAAGCCGCCTTCAAAGCGACCCGTCGCCGCGAAGCAGAACACGAAGTCGAAACGGTCGGCAAAGAGCTTCGCCGCATGATGACCTGGATCGATTCGAAAGAAGTTTGATCGTAGACTTCAAAAATTAGATGTAGGGCCGGTTCCACCGGCCAACACATCTGCGAGAGTGAAGATTTTTCAGGCCGGTAAAACCGGCCCTACTCTCTCAGCAATCACAGCGACATTCCAACATCCGGCTTCATTTGAGGTCGGGTGTTTTTTTGTGGTGATCATTGATTCTGGCGATTACATTTACCGCAGGGTCCACTGTGCGAATTATGTTGTTGATTATGAATGAGGAGAGCAGGAATTCAGGAAGGGTCAACGACTGTTTTGTCTCAGGCCGGTGAAACAGGTCTGACTCTCTCTTCGTATCATGCCAGAAAGAAGATTTCTTGACGGAACCAAATCGCTGGCCGCCGGGCGGTTGGCTCAAACGTGGAATCGCATTTTCATGACCTCCATTCGAATTGTCACCTGCATCGCGGCTTCAACTGAAGAATGCTTTGACTTGGCACGCGACATCAATTTTCATGTACAGTCGCTTGAACACACGGGAGAACGAGCCATCGCAGGTTGTACCACGGGACTGATAGAATTCGGAGAGTCGGTGACCTGGGAGGCGCGACATCTCGGAGTGCGGCAACAACTTACCAGTCAAATTACAACATTCGATCGCCCAAACCATTTTCGAGACGAGATGACGTCAGGAGCGTTCCGGTCGTTTGTGCACGATCATTGGTTTGAAACTCATGATGGTGAAACAACGATGGTGGACGAAATCGTATTTCACTCACCATTGGGGCCCTTCGGATGGCTCGTCGATAAGCTGTTTATGACTGGTTATTTGAAACGGCTGATCGTGGAACGTTGCCAGGCGATTAAAGAAGAAGCAGAGTCTCGCTCTCAATCGTTCGAATAATATTCACTTAAACGTCGGGTGGTACGGTGACCGACTGTTTTTTCAGACTGGTAAAACTGACTTGACTCCTGCGATTTGGAGAGGCCGGTAAGTAGGTACCCGAGATGGTGAAGAGCAAACAACATTTTTTCTCGATGTCTCGGAGCGATATTATTTGTATTCCGATCCTCATTGGCACGCCGCTTTTCGCGTACTGTTATCCGAATCTTGTTTTCCTGGTCATCATCCTCTACCTCATTGCTGGATGTTTAACTGGCTACTACTGGCCTTGTGTCTTAACGCCCCTCGGGGCGTTCTTAGCAGCCATGTTTCAATCCCCAATGAATGACGCAATTGAATCTATAACCTGTTTCAGTTCCTGCGCGGTCTTGGGTTTAATGTTTGGTATCGTTCTGCAGGAATACTTTCAAAGAGAGCCTCAAAATAATGCTATCAAAGAAAATGTTTGAGTACCGAACGCAAGTTCCTCCTCTTGCACCTCATTAGATTCTATTCCGCCGCTTCTTGTTTCCGTAGTGCGCGGAATTTGCGCACTGCTTTGACACTCACGGGGGATCGAAGGCGTCGATAACTCCAGCAAGCAGGCAAGATCGAGCAGAGGCCGGACAAGATGCCACGAAAACGTCGATGTCTCACACTAAAAACCAATCGGTTCATGAGCTGCAAAAACGCATATGGGAAAAACCAGATCGGATAGCGCAACCATGCCAACAAGGCCACATTCCGAATCTCACCAGCATTGATGGACGGAGTGGCATGATGAGAAATTCGATCGCAGGCGTGAAAGACTTGCAGATGATAGGCGGATCGAATCTCCCAGCCCAAATCGATCAACTGCAAAGTCATGTCCGTTTCTTCTAACCCGTGGAACAATCGGGTACGAACGTAGCCGTGCGTTTGCATCAAAGCCGATCTCCTTAAGATCGCCGCACAGCCCACAAAGTTCGATGCCGGCTTCAGCGTTTCTTCTTGGTCGGGTTGTGATGTCGGTGGCGGGAACTCTTTGATTTTTCCGTCCGATTCTTGAATATCACAACCAAACACCGCCACCTTGGGATTGGATTCCACCAACTCGTGAGCCTGCTGGAAAAATGTCTGATCCAAGGGCCAGGAATCGTCATCCAGACTCACCAGGCATTCATGAGTGGCGGCGTGATAGAGCTTATTTCGTCCTCCACCCGCTCCTTGCCGTTCCAAACTCTGTAAGACGACAACTTCCGGGAACTCTGACTTCAACATGTCTTCGGTGGAATTGTCTCCAAAATCAATGTGGACCAGAGTCTCAGCGGGGGCAGGTTTGCAAAGAGAGAGATAGCCGAGAGTTTGCTTGAGCTGATCTGCTCGCTCGTAGGTCGGAATAATGACACTGGTTTTTGGGGATGACGACATGATCGGAGTTTGGGGGTGAAGAGGCTCTTAATGACTCGATCAGAGCAGAGTCGGATTGAATCTTTTTCAGTTCACAGTGTAGTTTGTGACCGAATCAAACGTAACCTCAGATTTCTCTACTGATCGGCAACCAGCAGTCTCACCCGTGGTTCGCGCAGAGCGTCCAGCTTGGAAAGTGCTTCATCGGCGGCAAGAAGTTTGCCCAATTGCGTGCGATGTGTCATCACCACCAGTGGTACGACCGGATATCCACCCTCACCTGTGGCATCGAGTTCGGGCGCTTCGTGCTGAATGATCGATGCCAGACTGATTTCGTGTTGCCCCAGAATGTCGGCAATGTCGGCAAAAACATGGGGGCGGTCTTCCACTTGAAAACGAAGATAGAAGCGACTAGTGATCTCGTTTTTCGGAACAACGTCAGCTCCGCTCTCGCTCCAGATTTCCAGTTTCGGAAACGTAATTTGGGTGCGTCCCAAAGCCATGTCGATAATATCGGACACCACGGCGGAGGCTGTTGGCATTTGACCGGCTCCCGGTCCGCAATACCAAGTTCTTCCGACAGCGTCTCCCAACAACGAAACCGCGTTGAACGCACCATCAATATTGGCAAGTGGGCGGTCGGCTTTGATCAATGTCGGTTGGACGTGCATTTCCAATTGGCCATCGACCATTCGTGAAGTTGCCAACAGTTTGACTTTGTAACCCAACTCACGTGCATACTTCAGGTCGGCCAATTCAAGAGTATCAATCCCTTGTCGCGGGAAGTCGTCGAGAGAGACAGTCGTTCCCCAAGCCAGTTGGGTCAACAGGACCAATTTTTGAGCCGCGTCAGTCCCATCGATATCAAAGGTCGGGTCAGCCTCGGCATAACCGAGTTGCTGCGCTTCTTGCAGAATTTCATCGTAGGAGGCATCCCGATTGAACATTTCCGTCAGAATAAAATTACTCGTTCCGTTCAAAATTGCTTCAATCGAAAGCAACTGATTCGAGGCGAGAGATTCTCCCACGACATCGATGATCGGAATTCCGCCTGCAACGGCCGCTTCATAGGCGACACAACAATTGTTGGCTTTTGCGGTCGCAAAAATTTCTTCGCTATGTTCACACAGCAATGCCTTGTTAGCGGTGACGACATTCTTTCCCGCTTTGAGGCATCGCAGCATAATATCGCGAGCTAGCTCAATTCCGCCAATTAACTGGACGACCAGCGCAATCTCGGGATCATTGACCACCTCATCAATACTGACGGTCAACACGCCGTCCGGCAGTGTCACACCACGATCTCTGCCCAGATCGCGAACAGTCGCCTTGCGAATGTGGATGGGGCGTCCCGCACGGCGTTCCAGCATTTCCGATTGATTCGTGAGGATTTTGGCAACCCCCGAACCAACGTTTCCCATGCCGATGATGCCGATTTCCAGCGGAGACATAATACAGCCCTTGTGGACAGTGAAGAATCTGTGATTTCTGCGGATATTCTAATAGATGAGGCATCCTAGCCACCAGAGACACATCCCCGCAACTCTACCGATTGCGTCACGATTGAGAGAGCCTATAATCATGAACGATACAATTATGGCAATCGCACCCCGGCAACAACCCGATTCGTTATCTCCCTCGCAACTTCTGCGGGTTGGGGCGGTGAGTTATTTGAACTCTAAACCGCTCATCGCAGGGCTCGAAAATTCACCGCTTTGCGAACTCTCTCTGGATTACCCCAGCCGACTCGCTGACGACCTTTCAGACGGATCACTCGATGTTGCGTTGATTCCCTCTATTGAGTGTTTGAGAAACCCAGAATACGGAGTCATCTCGGATGCCTGTGTGGCGACTCGCGGAAATGTGATGAGTGTGAAACTTTACTCGCGCGTCAAACCCGGATCGATCAAGACACTCGCACTTGACGAAGGTTCCCGCACGAGCGCGGCTCTCGTCCAAACCTATCTGTCACACAAATATGGTGTTGAGCCCGATGTCTGTCCGCTCCCTCTCGAAGCCGACAATCTTGATGCCGACGCGGACGCCATTTTGATTATCGGTGATCGCGCAATGCATGCTCCGGCAGAACAATTCCACACCGTGTGGGACATGGGACATCAGTGGCGGGAATGGACGGGGTTGCCGTTCGTGTTTGCGGTTTGGGCGGCAAGACCGAATGTGAACATGAGCGAACTTGAAAAAGAACTTTCATCGGCTCGTGATCGTGGTATTCAGCAGATTGATCAAATTGCGAAAGAAGAAGCCGCCCCGTTACGACTCTCAGTCGAGACGGCTTCCAATTACTTAAAACATAATCTCCATTTTCATCTGGGTGCCGCCGAGCGTCACGGGTTCCAACTTTTTCAGGAACTCGCGACCGAAGCCGGACTCATAGCGGGAGGGACTGAAATTGTCTTCCACACTCAATAATATTCTGAGCAAAGCCGTCGCCGGTGAGCGACTCACTCCCGAAGAAGGACTGGTGATTCTCGAATCACACGACCTGCCCGCCATCGGTGCGGCTGCTGACGCGGTCACCAAGCGTCTGCATCCCGAACAATACCGCACCTATAACATTGATCGAAATATCAATTATACAAATGCCTGCACGGCAGTTTGCGACTTCTGTGCATTTTACCGTCCCCCCGATCACCCGGAGGTCTATGTCCTGCCGGAAGACGTTCTCCATCAAAAAATTCAGGAAACGATCGAACTGGGTGGTGAGCAAATTCTGCTACAAGGCGGGTTACATCCCAAGTTGCCATTGGAGTGGTATGAAGAACTGCTGGGTGGCATCAAGGACAAATTCCCGACAGTCAACATTCATGGTTTCAGCCCACCCGAAATCTATCACTTCACCAAAATCAGCAAACAACCCCTGAAGGTTGTCTTGGAACGACTCAAATCTGCCGGTCTCGGTTCATTACCAGGCGGAGGCGGAGAAATTCTGGTGGATCGCGTCCGTAAAGAAATCACGCGTGGAAAAGTGCTGACAGACGACTGGTTAGAAGTGAATCGGGTTTGGCATGAACTCGGTGGCAAATCGACAGCCACCATGATGTTTGGCCACGTTGAAACTCTGGCCGAACGAATCGAACATCTGGAACGCTTGCGACAGGTCCAAGACGAAACAGGCGGATTCACGGCTCATATCTGCTGGACTTTCCAGCCTGACAACACTGACATGGCCGATATTCCTCCCACAGGTTCTTTTGAGTATTTGAAAACTCAGGCCGTCACTCGACTCTATCTGGACAATTTCCCCAACATTCAATCGTCGTGGGTCACTCAGGGTGAGAAGATCGGTCAGCTCGCCCTGCTCTACGGAGCAAACGACATGGGCAGCCTGATGATCGAAGAGAATGTCGTTGCCGAGGCAGGAACCGTCCATCATCTGTCACTGGAAACCATCCGCAGATGTATTGAGGGCGTCGGCTATATTCCACGTCAACGAAATGTCTTCTACGACTACATCGATGATTTCAATGAAGAAGAATACTTAAAACGCCGCCAACAGCAAACATCTTTTCCAATTCTGAATACACCGGCCTGAATGATTACTCCCATTTTCGAGGGAATGAGAGAAGTCGTTGAAAGTCGGCGTCTCGCGCTCGCGAGTTGCCCGCGAAATGCGTAGTATGATGATCCCTTCTTTTGATTTTCTCGAAACTTGGACACTTCCACGATGATCGACGTAGCTGGATTAACCAAAACATTCAGCGATGTCCGACGCGGAGAGGTTGAAGCTCTCAAGAATGTTTCATTCAGTGCTAAAGCGGGAGAAATCTTTGGCCTGCTAGGGCCGAACGGAGCCGGCAAAACAACCTGCCTGCGATTACTGTCAACAGTGTTACGACCCACCGCAGGGCGAGCCGAAGTTGCCGGATTCGATGTGGTCAAACATCCCGAACAAGTCCGCGCTCATATTGGTTTCATGTCAGGCAATACGGGCGTTTATGATCGCATGTCGGCTTGGGAGATGGTCGAATATTTTGGGCGGCTTTATGGTGTCGAAGAGTCTGTGCGAGTCACTCGACAGGAAGAAATTTTCGCCACTCTGCAAATGGACGACTTCCGAGATATTCTTGGATCAAAAATGTCGACCGGAATGAAACAGAAAGTCTCCATCGCCCGAACACTCATTCACGATCCACCCGTCCTCATTTTTGATGAACCAACCTCCGGTCTTGATGTTCTCGTGGCCCGTAGCGTGATTGACGCCATCGAGCATTTGCGTGAACAAGGGAAATGCGTGATCTTTTCAACGCATATCATGCGTGAAGTGGAGCGTTTATGCGACGAAGTGGCCGTCATCGATCAAGGAGAAATTCTGGCGGCGGGAACGCTCGACGAACTTCGTGAGCAATATCGGCAACCCGATGTCGAAGAACTCTTCTATCAATTGATTGCCGACAACCGTGCCAACACCGCGTCTGCAAAAAGTGGGGAGGATTCTCCATGATGCAACGACGCAATGTCGGGCTCATTTTTACCCGCGAAATTCGCGATCAATTTCGTGACCGACGAACCCTGTTCATGATGTTAGTTCTGCCAATTTTGCTCTACCCCGGCATGGGAGTGGGCATGTTGCAGATGACAGTTCTATTCAGCAATCAGGAACGCGAAGCGGTAATCCTCGGCAACGACAATCTGCCTGAGACTCCTTCACTGATTGAAGAAGAACGGTTTGCAGAACGGTTCTTCACAAAAGACCCGGAAGCCGCCAATAGCCTGCGTCTTATCCTCGAAACGCCCCCCCAAAAAGAGGATCAGGAGGAAACTGATCTTGATCAACATGACTTGATTCTCAAAGCACATCAATTGATCGAACTTGTTCGCAAAAAACACAAAATCGATCAGTGGGAGAAACTGGAAGACGACGTCGAACAGACACCGGAACTGATCCAACTGGAAAACGAACTCGCGGCGGCATTCGCTACGTTCCCCGCCGAAATTGTCATTTATTTCCCGCCGGAGTTTGACCAATTCATCAACGAATATCTCTCTCAGGACCGCCCCGCAGACAACGACACCATCACCGATGACCTGCGACCGGTGGTCGTTTATAGCGGTGCTGATGAAAGTTCACAAATCGCGTATCGGCAACTCGCATCAGTGCTCGGGCAATACGAACGTGAGTTGCTGCAGAAACGTGGTGAGAATCTCAACATCCCCGGCCCTTTTTTGCGACCGTTATTTGAAAGTCGCGATTATGATGGCGACCGCCATAACGTCGAAGATGCTGCGATGGAGGCCCAGCATTCTGCCAATATCTGGAGTCGTTTTTTTCCCACACTGTTAATCCTGATGACACTCACCGGGGCATTTTATCCCTCGATCGATCTGGGAGCAGGCGAAAAAGAACGCGGCACCATGGAGACGTTGCTTATCAGTCCTGCAGCACGCAGTGAAATTGTTCTTGGGAAATTTTTTACGATCTTGCTCTTTAGCATTATGACGGCGATGTTCAACATCATCAGCATGGGACTAACAGCATTTTATATGGTCTCTATGGCGGGCGAATCGCAAAGCATGCGAATGATCAATTTAACCCTCCCGCCAACAAGTTCGTTTGTCGCAATGGGTATTATGATGATTCCCCTGGCGGCTATGTTTAGTGCCATGTCGCTAGCATTGGCAACCTTTGCCAAAAGCACCAAAGAGGGACAGTATTATCTGACTCCCCTGATGATTGTCGTTATGGGTCTGACGATTTTTTGCATGTCTCCCGGCGTCGATCTCACCCCGTTCAACAGTGTCATACCTGTTGTCGGGCTCGGTTTATTATTGAAAAACCTGATCCTCTCGCCCATCTCAGATGTCGACATCTATGTTTATGTGCTACCGGTGTTGTTGACCAGTATTGGTTACAGCATGATTGCACTCTGGTGGGCCATCGAACAATTTCATCGAGAAGAAGTTCTGTTCCGTGAATCGGAACGGCTCGACCTCAAACTGTGGATTCAGCATCTGCTCAGAGATAAAGAACCACTCCCGACAACGGGTGAAGCGATTGCTTGTTTCCTGACAATCATGCTTCTGCAGTTTCTGTCATTTGGACTCTTCCAGGGATTATTCAGTGATCCCAACATTTCTGCCGCAGATGCGATTCTACAAGCTCTTTCCATGCAGCAGATCGTCATCATTGCCTCGCCGGGACTCTTCATGGGTCTCCTGATCACCTCGAACTTTCGCCGTACGTTTCGCTTGCGAATGGCACGTCCCAAATGGATCGGCTTGGGAATTGTTCTTCCCATTCTGTTACTGCCTTTAGCCATGACGCTGCAATCGTACTTACATTGGTTCTTTCCCGAATTACCAGATCGCATCAAAGAGACACTCGCCCCGATGAGCGATCCTGACCTCAGCGTGTTCAAACTGCTGGCGGTGTTCGCGTTGCTTCCGGCGATTTGCGAAGAACTCGCTTTCCGGGGTTTTATTCTCAGCGGATTCAGCCGAAATGGGCGCACAGGAGTAGCCATCGTATTTTCTGCACTGTTGTTCGGCGTGATGCACATGATCCCGCAGCAAGTGTTCAATGCCTTCCTGCTAGGACTGGTCTTGGGACTCCTTGCCTTACGCAGTGGGAGTATTATTCCCAGCGTCGCCTTCCACTTTGTCAATAATGCCATGGGTGTTCTCGCAGAACGAATTCCTCCTGAAGCATTCCAATCAGGGCCAGTCAGTTGGATTGCCACCGTCGATCAGCAGGGCCTCCACTTCTCAATACTGACTCTGGTCGTTTGTCTCGTGGGAGGAGGAGCATGTATCTGGCATTTGATTCAGTCTCCGAATGACATTTCACCGGTTCTGGAAGAAGAGATCCCACACGCGCCGCTGGCTGTTGCGGAGGGATAATCAATGCCGATTGAACAGGCTTATCGCGCTCGCTGGGTGTTCCCCCCTGAGAGTGAACCAATCTCCGACGCAACGATGATTGTCGTCGATGGCATTCTCACTGACATCACCACACAACATGTCCCCACCGCAAAGGATCTCGGATCCGCGGCGATTCTTCCCGGTCTCGTGAATGCTCACGTACACTTGGAATTCAGCAGTCTTTCCGCTCCTATCGCCCCTCCCTTGCCTTTCACAGACTGGATTCGGTCCGTCATCCGCAGCCGACAAACTGAGGATTCACGAGAAAGTTCACTATTAGCAGGCATTCAGGAATGTTTGCAAACAGAAACGACCGCTGTGGGGGAAATCGCAACGTCTCCTCTTTCCACGAAGCAACTTGATGATTGCTCTTTGGCAGGAGTCGTCTTTCATGAAGTCATTGGTATCTCGGAACAAGCCGCTCGCGAGAAAGGCAATCAGCTTACCGATCTGCTGACAGAATATCGACCACAACGCGACCAGATGAACCTCGGCCTCAGCCCCCATGCCCCCTATTCGGTTCATCCTGACCTGTTGCAGAAAATCGTCCAACTCAGCCGCTCCGAACATTGTCCTCTCGCCATGCACTTAGCAGAAAACCGGGCTGAGCGAGAACTCATCGGATCCTGCGAGGGTGAATTTCGCTCATTCCTTGAAGAAATAGAACTTTGGCCCGGCGATGTCTGGCAAGAGTTCCGAACGATCAACGATTATTTACGCCTGTTGGCACAAGCCGACTCTGCTCTCATCGTTCATGGAAATGATTTCCAATCAAACGAGATCGAGTTTCTCGCAACACAATCGCAAATGTCGGTCGTCTATTGCCCACGGACACATGCTTATTTTCAGCATTCACAACATCCGTTGCCTCACCTGTTGAACCATGATATTAACGTCGCCTTGGGAACCGACGGTCGTAGCTCGAATCCCGACCTTGATCTTTGGCAAGACGCGCGACACGTCCGGCAGACTTTCCCTGACCTCTCACCGCGCGAAGTTATCAATCTGGCGACCACCAATGGTGTACGCGCATTGAAGCTGCCTTCGGATGGACTCACTCTCGGCGAACAAGCTCGCTGGAGTGTCATCTCTGTTGACCGTCAGTCCTCAGAGAGTGATCCTTGGCATTTGCTGTTTGCGTAGTTGTTAAAGAAAGTGGCCAAAACCAGCATGCCGATCAACTGGCAGGCAACCACGCTCATGGACTTGCCTGGGGAACAGATTGTGAGCCTGTACGAAAATCGTTGGCAGGTGGAGTTATTCTTCCGCTTCTTAAAACAGGTTATGAAGTGCGAGCAACTTCTCACGGTTCAGACAGCCGGTGTGGAAATTCAGATTTATTGTGCGATCATTGCGAGTCTCCTGTTGGCGTATAGCGACGGGCGGAACAATGACAAAGAGAAATTTTGAAATGATTTGTTTGTACTTCTCGGGTTGGGCCGATGAAGATGAACTGTTGGAATCACTCGGTCAACGACCGCCATAAACGGCGCAAACCAAGTGCCGAACATCATTGGGCTGTGCCTGACAGAAATAGAGTGACTCTCGCAGAGCCGCAAAGAAAAAATTAACAGTTGTGCGATCAAGCTATGTCGTCGAGCTGTTTGGTAGAAGTAGAACACGGATGACGCGGAGAAAACGGTTTTTCACGGATGAAAAAGCAAGGGGAGACGCGTTGTTGTAGCGACAATCCGCCGTCGGCATGAGCAATGTGAAATTGATTTTGAGGTGTTGATATGCAAGAGAATGTTCACGCGAAAAAATATCGAAATGAAATGTTCAACACACGGGGCTTCTGCGGCGCAGAGCGCACGACGCTATCGATACAGACCGGGGCGCGGTTCAAGCAGTCGAACGAGATATTGGCGTTTCGCTTTCTCGAACTTTCAGCAAATCGAAAGGGACTCAGGCTCCCAAATCTTCAATGAACCGTTGTTCGGATACCATTCGCCGAACTCCCAAAGCAATGTCCCTCGGCATATCAGCATCAAAACGCTCAAGAAATTCTTCGTCTGTCATGGGTGGCCATTGTTCGTCAAAGGACGAGCCAAGCGAAGATGTCATTGATGTACCGGACAATAAAGAAATCCCGTACAGTAAAATCGGCAAACCAAAAGCAGCGACAACAATAATTGTGAGGGTCATTAGACTGATCCATATGACATCAGATTAAGTAGAGGCAGACTCTTGCCTGATGTTCTCGTCATGTTGATATTTGGGTTGTGCGGTCGACGCCACAAATTTGGCATCTGAGAACCACAATAACATCAATCTTTTATTATCGAAATATCATTTTGGAATGAGGCCGGCATGACACCCAATGCATCTTATGATAACTGGTCCGTGTCTGATACTTAGTAGCGATCATTATCAATAGCGGTGCATGCGGCGGACGACGCCGACTTTCAAATCGCGGATGATGTTTCCTCCGCGATCAAGTTCTCGCAAACCCGATTGATAGCCGATCAATAAATGCCCGTTGTCTAATTGAATGGCGTCGTAAGCCATCGGTAATTTGTTAGCTTTCCAGACAACATCTCCTCGCGGGTTGTATTCTTTCACACAACCATCTCGTCCACAGGCGACTAGCGTGTTGCCATTTTCCAGTCGACGAGCAGATTCGGGGCAGCGTACCTGATCGCCGGTCAGCTCCCAGACCGTTTCTCCGGCTGTGTTGATCTCCAGGACATGATGCCGATTGTTGACGGCAATCAATGTGTTGCCATTACTGAGTCGCCTCGCGTCGGAAGGTTGGCCTTCCACATTGGCTTCCCAAATGAGTGTGCCGTCGGTCGAGATTTCACACACGCAATTGCGATTGTACAAACTGGTCAGCATGTGACCGTTGTCCAGTAGGTGTAAGGAGTTAGGGATTCCCGGTAGCTTGTGTTCTTGAACAAGTTGGCCGTAAGCGTCGAGTTCGATGAGCGACTTGCGTTCCCAGTCGGCAAAGACGCGATGTCCATTGGTCAAGCAGGCTTCACCGCCACATGCGGCGCGCGTGAGATCCGATTGAAATACGAAATTGCCCGACTCGTCGATCTCGGCAACCGTAAACGGACGAAACAGGCACAACAATATTCGCCCGGTTCGTTGCTTGCGTTGCTGCAAAGGGATCAGTTGATGGTGAGTTTCAGAATCGGCCGTCAACCATTTTTTCCAAAGCCGACGTGCCTTATGACGTTGGTCGGCCTTTGCGTAGGGCGCATAGCCGAACTGTTGTGAGGTGATGGTTTGTAGCAAGGTGGCGGATTGATGACGTATTGAGAACGATGGAGAGTTGAGGAGCCGAATTAAAGTCGGCAGCGATTTTCCCGGATCAGACCAGGCAAGTCCTTCAGCGGCCGCCAGCGCGAGTCGGTCATCGGCAAGACGCAGGCAGTTTTCGAGCAATGGTTCCGATGCGGGAGAGTCGATTCTTCCCAATGCGACCAGAACGACCTCGCGGATGGAAACATCCTGTGAATCGGAAGCCGTGAGGAGTTCATGTTCGACAGTCGAGTCGATACTGGCCAGTAAGGCTTCCCGCGCTTCTTGTCTTAAATAGTCGTCATTGAGTTGAGGAATTAAAGGCATCAACATCGGGACCGAACGGGGCGACGCATGCAGGCGTAATGTGCGGAGCGTCGCAAAGAGCACAAAATCTCCTTCGGCACGTTGTTTCTTTCGAAGTGATCGCGCACGTCGGCGAATTTCCTGGTCCGTATGAACCTCGGCAATCGCCAGTTTGACTTGTGTGAGTTCGGGGGCTTCGCTGAGTGCGAACATCGCTTCGCGTCGATCATGAAATTTCTCCGCTCCCAATTGATCGATGAGCTGTTGCACATGTTGCTGATCTTGATGGTTGGGGTGAAGCCTGCCGATGTATTGCAGCAGGTCATCCAAATCGGTGGAAAGACCATGATCGTGCAGGGCTTCAATGTAAAGTGGCCCCGGAGAGGTGGGAGGTTCTTGAGCCTGGAGGGTGAGCGAAACGGCTAGCAGTGCCGTGCTCATGAGAGTCAATTGCGAACAACGTGCCATAACGCACCTCGCCTTCCTTGCAAGGTCATCGTGACATCCTGCAACCATTCATCATGAACGGTGTTTATGCAGGATGACGCTTGATCTCTCAGAAGTCCGTCAATGGTGCGAAGCGAATGTTAAGTCAATTACAACATCCGCATCTAGTGCAATCGGCGCGCCCGATGTCAAAAATTGAATGATTCTTTCAATCAGTCGTCAGTCAGGCGTTGTTCAAGAGGGATATCCCGGCCATGTGGATCGGCGTCGGGTGTTTCCAACTCGTCCTCAAGTTGTGACCGAAGTTCGGGGTTCAGGTAATGTTCGACCCGTGCTGCCGTGGCATGGAGGTGCGTATCGGGAAGCTGGAAATGTTTCGCCATGTAGGCTTCCCAAAGACGGTGAGATCGCACTAGTTTGCGAGCGGTGATACGCCCGATATCCGTTAAATGATAACCACTTGGGTCAGAGACAATCTGACGATCACGGCTCAATTTGATCACTGCCAGCCGCGACATCAGCCATCCCAACCCCAGATGTCGACGAACAAGTTCGGTGGCACCGATTTGGCGTTCTTCCAAATGCGATTCTTCGATCCGATAGAGCAGGCCCAAAAGGTCATCTCCGGCAATTTTTACCGAAAGTCGTGCTCTTTCAAAAAACTGGCTGACAATTCCGTATCGTGGGCTGAAGAAGACAGCAATCAGGAACAACATGCCACAAGTCCCCGCCATCATGCCCGCGGTCGAGGCATCTCGCACATTCTCAAACCCCAGACGAGGAAAGACCATTGCGGGAAGTGTAATGGCAAAAAGATGCCCCAAAAATGCAGACATCGCTGCGACACCTAACGAAATTGCGATTAAGCGAGCATACCGATCTGTCAATAAATGAGCGGTCGCTGCTGGAACAATCAATAAGGCAATGACGAGAATGTTTCCCACACTCTCGAATGCTGCGACCAGCGTGGCTGCTGTTGCCGCCATTAAGCCGTAATGCATAACGCGGGAATTGATGCCCATGGTTGTGGATAGCTCGGGATCGAACGTGCTGATCTTGAGTTCTTTAGCAAACATGACCACCAAGAAGAGATTGATCAGCAGCATAATTCCATTGGTGATCGCGGGAGTTGGCGGTTCACCATTGACGGAAATGGCGGTCGTTTCGATGGTTCCGTAAAACACACAATCGGGATCAATATGTAACCCGCTAGGAGCCAAGCGAATCAACAACAGCCCAAGTGCAAAGAGTGAAGTGAAGACCACTCCCAACGCAGCGCTGGCTTCCACTCGCCCAAGTTTTTGAATCCACTCAGTCAGAACGGCTGAAAACACTCCAATAATCATCGCGCCGCCAAACATCACCGCATGGCGTGTCGCGTGATAAGTTTCAGTATCGATCCAGCCGCTCACCCGTAACGCATTGGCAAATAAAATGGCACCGATGATTCCCAACAGCGACGTATGACTGAGTGCATCACCCATTAAGCTTTGTCGGCGGAGGACCAGAAATGTTCCCGGAATCGCACACGCCATCGCGGCGAGAGCAGCCGTTGTCGCCATCCAGGTGTCACGAAAATTCCAATCAGATGCGAGGTCCATAAATTCAGAGAACATATTCAGACTCCGCTCTCTTCCACGGGACTGGACACGGTTGCCTTCGATTCTGTCAGAGTCCGAGTCAACGCCTCTTCGAGTGATTCGTCATCGATCATGCTGCGATTCCACCAGACTTTACCATCACGCCCGATGACCCATAACCCTGGAAGATAGTCACCTTCAAAGGCAATCAAGGTTTGCACCGCATTCATGCCAAACCCGTTGGGCCAGGTGATTTTTCGATCATCCAGCCACTCGATAATTTTCTGTTCATCCTGCGGGCCGGCAGCCGTCAGTCCGAAAAAACGGACTCCGTCGGATGCAAACTTCTCGTGTGCTTCGACCAACTCGGGAGCAGACTCGTAACAGGGCAGACACCAGGTCGCCCAAGCGACCACGACATAAACTTCACCCGCCAATTCGGTCTGATCGGGGCCTTCTCCCTTGACCCAAACGTCAGCATAAAGTTCGGGGGCTGCTTTTCCAATCGCCAGCCCACCTCCAACTGCGACCGAGTTTTGAGGGGACTTGAACCATTGAACGAAGGCGAAACTCAACAGCACGGCTGCAATCAAAATCAGCGTAAACTCTTTGCCGGAGGATTGGATTTTGGGACGAGATTCGTTCATGGAGACATTCAGTTGGAAAAACGGCAATTCGTCATATCAGTATAAGTCAGAGTCGACTTGGCGACAAACCGGTCGGCTCTACCTATTTTGAGTAGAAACGAAGGTGTTGTCTTAAGAAAACCGGGAAGAAATCCCGCTTTGCGTCTGGTCAGCTTATCTGATGGCCTTAGAATCGAATGATAACATATTCACAAATACCTTTCGATTTTGAGTGTTTCATGAATACCGGCAGCTCAGGTACAACTTCTGACTATGATCAATTCTCACGAGCGAATTGCATTAAAAAGGGGGCGATGTTCGGTTTTGCGCTGGGGATGCTGACAGGTCTCATTTGGATAGGAATCGCACCTCCCGAAGAAGCGGTCGAAATGGGACCAGCGTCTATTCAACGCTGGGGGAAGATCATTCTTGTCGGCATCGGCATAGGTATTGTTGTCGGAGCCGCTTGGCCGAAACCCAAAGAGTCCTCCCCAGTCACCACTGATTCGCAAACCTCCATAGACCATTGAATCAATCATGCCCGAATATCGCTTCTCGAAGTTTGATGGATCCGAGCAGTTCTCGCCTCAATCGGCTGACGAACTGTTCGATCAATTGACCGAATACATGATGCAGTATGGCGATGAAGTTCTCGATCAACTGGATGACTGGGAAGTGACAAACCCTGAAGTCCTCGAAATGTTGATGAAGCAGGGTTTGATCGACAAGGACTCGGAAGGCAAATATGTCGTCACACCCAAAGGGATCAAACGTGTCGAGATGAAGTCTCTCGAAGAGTTGTTCAACGTCGGTCGCAAAGGGCAAATCGGAAAACATGACACCGAATTTCGTGGTGCGGGTGAAACACGACACGAAGAATCGAAGCCTTACGAATATGGCGACCCAATTTCCGATCTTAATATGCACGAGACGTTGAAGAACGCCATCATGCGACAAGGCGGTGGGTCACCTGTGCAAATTGCCGAAGACGATCTGGTTGTCCACGAATCAGAATACCAGTCAAATTGTGCGACTGTTTTGCTGGTGGATATGTCGGGATCGATGGGACGTTGGGGTAAGTTTGCTCAAGCCAAAAAAGTGGCGTTCGCTTTGCAATCGCTCGTGCGTGGACGGTATCAAGGTGACTTCTTGCAGATTGTCGGCTTCTACACATACGCGGCAGCTCTCTCGGAAAAACAGTTGATGAACTCGGCTCCCAAGCAAGTGAGCTTGTTCGATCCTCGTGTCCGTTTGCGAATCAATATCGATAACCCTCCCGCGTTCGTTCCCGAACACTTCACCAACATTCATGCGGGTCTGCAATTTGCTCGACGAACTCTCAAACGCCAGCCGGCACAAAATAAACAAATCATCGTCATCACCGATGGTGAGCCGACGGCTCACATCGAAGGTCGCGATATCATGCTGATCTATCCCCCTTCGCAACAGACCGAAGCGATCACTCTCGCTGAAGCCAAGCGTTGCGCCCAGGAAGGGATTAACGTCTCCAGTTTTGCTTTGATTGAGGATTACTTCTATCTCGAATTGATGAACTTCGTTGAGAAGATGGCGATGGTGACGGGTGGTATCTCTGCACATTGCAAAGCCGACAATTTGGGTTCGGTCGTGATTGACAGTTTCGTGAATGGTCGTAAGAAACGGCAGACACGATAGGTTGAGAGACACTCGAACAACTTTATTCCACGGCCCGATCAAACCTTTGCGAGACGTTCTCCAGCATCTCTTTTAATGCCATGAATTCGCCACCCTGAGCCAGTATCTGAGCTCCTTCCTCGGCAAATTGTTTCAAGTGAGCTTCATCAGCGGCCGGCAATCCCCACGCTTTGCCATGTTTTTCACACGCGGCGGCCAACTTTGCACGGGCTTCATCCAAGGTGAATCCGGGATTCAGTTTTTTGATGCGTAATCCAAGATCTCCGGGCCCCATAAATAATCCATCAACTCCCTCAACGGCGGCAATCGCTTCGACGTTCTCGATCGCTTCGGGGGTTTCAATTTGAACGACCAGAAATGTTTCGCGGTTGGCGTCGTCAGTGTAACTCTCTCCTCCAGAGAGATAAAATCCACTATCGAGTCCCGAGCCATCGAGACCACGGTCTCCAATCGGTGGAAACTTGACTGCTTGAACCAATTCGCGGGCCCGTTCGGGAGTCGAAACGTGGGGAATCATCAAGCCGGTCGCACCATCTTCGAGGTATCGATATAGCTTCGCTTTTTCGAGGGTCGGCGTGCGTAACATGCAATCGATGTCGTATTGATGAAAGTACGCCAACATCGACTGGATCTCACGGTCGGTCCAGGCACGATGTTCGCAATCAAGCCAGATGGCATCGAAACCATAATGGGCCGCATGGCACACATAGGACGGAATAAAATGTCCCAGCGCGCAAACCTTTGCGACCTTGCCGGAACGTATTTTGGACAGCAGTTTGCTGGTTCTCATCAGGATGTCATTCTATAAGTGAGATATTATTAATGATTAGTTTTGTCGGCCCGGTCCAGTTGAGTTTCGATGTAACTGACGAGGCTGCCGATAATCAGTGTGACAAACATGGTACTGGGAGCAATCCATTGAAAGCTAACGGGAGCAATCGTCTTTTCGATGGGATCCAGGAATCCAAAGATTTCTCCTGAAAACGCAATGAGAATTGCCGTTGTCACGCCGCAAACAGAACCAATCCAGACTCCCAATGGTTTTGAAAACGGAATAAACAACGCGAACACGAACAGGCAGAAGATCGGCGTCGTGAGCAAGTTGGTTGTCTTGGCCGTGACCGTCGTGATATTCCCCTCGATGGCTCCCATGAAAGAACTGAAGAAGACCACAATCAATCCGATCGCAATCGCCAGACACCGGGCAAACATCATATGCGACTTATCCGATTGAGGTGCTCGGTCGAAACGGTCGAGGAAATCAGTCAGGACCACGGCGGTGATCGAATTGACGCCAGAGTCAATACTCGACATCGCCGCTGCAAACATGGCCGAGACCACCAGTCCTGATATCCCGACCGGCAGATGATATGAAATCATGTGTGGAAAGATATCATCGGCGGTCTTCTTCAAATCCATCTCTGCTGGTAAGGCTCCCGGAAATGCCTGGAAGTACCCCAACAAAGAGAAACCAACAAATGCCAGCGTGACACCGACAGTCACCGAGACACAAAGTTGGACAGCAAACGAACGGCGTGCGGCTTTCACATCGGTGGTCGACATAAAGCGTTGCACGGAGACCTGATCTCCTCCCGAAGTGGCGATGTACCACAAAGACATCGAAAGCAACGATCCAATGAACGTGATACGGGTACTGGGGTCGAAGCTGAAGATGGGTTGAGTGTCCCAGTTGGGATCCCATTCTGTGGGAAACCAGCCGAAGCCTCCCATCTGCCAACTGACCGTCCCAATCACCAGCAATGCACCACCGAACAACAAAATGGTCTGCATCAAGTCGGTAATAACAACCGCTCGCAACCCCCCCAGTGAGGTGTATGTGATGGCGACCACTCCCGTCACTGCGACGACGATGGGAATGTATTGTGGATCAAGTCCCAACATCAAAGTGAGTGCTTTGGCGGTGAGGAACAACAGCAGCGACATCCAGAAAAGCCGCAGGACGAGGAACATTGAGGCTCCCAGCAAACGAACTCCCAAGCCAAGTTTCACTTCTAATAGCTCGTAGGCACTCGTGACCTTATGCTTCATATAAACTGGCAAGAGAACATAAGCGACCACGATATAAACGATGGGTAAACCGAGATAATTGGCCAGATAGCCGGGGCCTTTACCAATCACTTCGCCCGGTAACGAGAGGTAAGTGATGGTGCTGAGCAACGTCGCAAAGAGGGAAACACCGATCAGCACCGGGTTCATGTTGCCGCTGCCGGTAAAGTATTCGGACGTCGTTTTCTGCGTGCGTCCGTAATACCATCCGAGAGTGATCGTGCCGAGGGCATAAAGTACAATGATGCCGATATCGATGGGCGTTAGCCCGGAAGATTCAGTCACCGTCTTGATCGAATTGGCGAGTATCAAGGGAGTGTTCATGATGATTTACCAGGCGGTCCAGCCTCCATCAACAATAAGATTTTGTCCCGTGAGATAACTGCCCGCGTCACTCGTCAAGAGGAGCAAGGCTCCTTTCAACTCGTGAGGTGCACCCATTCTCTGCATCGGACTTTTGTCTTTGAGACGAGTCACCATCTCGGCCGGTGCACTGTCGTTGGGGAAAGGTCCGGGACTGAGGCAATTCACACGAATATTGTCGAACGCCCAATAGACGGCGAGATGCCGAGTCATTTGAATAATGCCCCCTTTGAGCGCGTGATACCCAACCGGACTGGCCGGACAAACATCGGCATACGCTTCGGGATAGGAACCAACTATGCCGTACATCGAACCGATCATGACAATCGAACCGGCGGCAGAGCGAGCCGTCACGTGATCGCGGAAACATCGCGATAACAAAAAATATCCGGTCGCATTGCGAAGTTGTTGCTCGAACTCTTCTCCCGTCACATTGGTCCAATCTTTCGCTGGCCCTCCTTGTCCATTATTGACGAGAATGTCGATTTGTCCCGCTTGGTCGATGGAGGCTTGAAATCCTGCTTTCAGGCTCTCTTCGTCGGTATGATCGAGGACAACTCCAAAATGCCGCGACTCACCGACAACCGGTAATTCGCTGGCAGCGGATTCCGCTCGTTCTAAATTACGACTGGAAATTACAACCGAGGCCCCCGCTTCTGCGAGAGCACGACACATGGAGGAGCCGAGATAACCGGCTCCTCCCGTGACCAGCGCAACACGCCCCGAGAGATCGAAGAGCTGATTGATGGTTGGTTCAGTCATCAGAGTTCTAATTTGGTTTCAGGCGTCAATTGTTTTCCACTGGCGAGTCGACACGGAGTCCAAGATTGCCAGAGCAACTCGCAAGGTGTGAACTCCCTCGCTCAGGTTACAGACAAACGGCGTCCGTTGCTCGATAGAATCGAGAAAATGATGGGCCTGATTGATGAACAGCGTGTCTCGTTCTAACGCGATCATGTCTCCCGGTTGCCAATCGGTTTCCGGTTCGGTCATAAACCACCATTGGCCTTCATGTCCTGTGAAGCGGGCAATCCCATGCTCGCAAATCACCGACACAACTGTTTCATTGGCGGCTTGGTGCTGATTGAGCGTGTACGATGCCATTACTTGCCCATGTCGGGCTAGCACATTCACACTGTCTTCGACTTCGACTCCTTCGAGGACACAGTGATCGGCATCCGCGACCAGACTCGTAACCGGGCCGACAAACCATTCGCCAAGATTGATCAGGTGGGTCAACGCATCCTGGACGGCTCCACCTCCGGTGGCGTGTTGCGTGTAGTAGATGTCTCGATAGGCGGGACGGTAATGAGGAAAGTGCTGGCCCGAGACACAATTGATCTGCACCGGTTTACCGAACTGGTTTTCCCGAACAGCATGTCGCATATGCTCCAGAATGGGATTGGATCGATGTACATAGGCGACACCAGCGATCAGTGAGTGCTCTTCAATGAGATTGGCCAGTTCAGTCAGACCTTCCAATGTTGTGCTGACCGGTTTTTCGACCAACAGATCAATTCCCTGTTTCGCCAGTTGGATGGCAATGGGAATATGGAGATGAGCCGGCGTGCAGATGACGGCTAGATCGGGTTGTTCTTGGATCGCCTCTGACAGTTCAGCAAATACATTTTCGAGTTGGTAGCGATCTTCGAGCGTTTGTCGTAATTGGTCATTGATCTCACAGAGTAGGACATCAGCTCGCCCCGTCTGCTGGAAGCAGCGCATGTGCCGCTCGCCGATGGAACCGCCGCCGATAATCAATGTTTTCAATGGTGCAGTCATAGAGTCGTTGTTTTCCGCCAAGTGGTCGTTTTAGCTTACAGGCAGGATCGTTGAGAATCATTCATTCTCAGAAATTTCCTAGAGCCTGTCCTGAAACATCTATTTTAGTGAACGGTTTGGCCTGAGACTTGCATTAATGTCTCCTCCGAAAGGAGGCATAACCATGCCCACAAGATCCCGCAACGAGTCAGGCCGACTCCACGCA
>Ga0222718_10000044_pt1 | contig 125799 bp, 118 predicted proteins | sample C33_27DmetaG_FD_165045 | JGI IMG/M metagenome (GOLD analysis project Ga0222718, IMG submission 165045) | Estuarine water microbial communities from San Francisco Bay, California, United States - C33_27D | ecosystem: Environmental > Aquatic > Marine > Unclassified | place: USA: California...
CGTTGCCGCCGAAAGTGCGGGAGATTGCGAAACATGTACGCAATCATTGGGCAGTGGAGAATCAGTTGCACTGGTCGTTGGATGTAACATTTGCAGAGGATGCCAGCCGAATCCGGAAGGGGAACGGTCAGGAGATCGCGGGCGGATTTCGTCGCGTGGCATTGTCTTTGATCAAGAGAAGCACGACGGTGAAAGCGAGCCTGCGCGGGAAACGCCTGATGGCGGGCTGGAATCCGGCGGTCCTGAAACAGATTCTCTCGGGAAAATAAGACTCAACTCATGCGATTGCCCTGGAGAGAGGGTATACTGGGTTTGAAATGGCTGGGCTTAAATTTATCCGTCATTAAATCCCAATCTGTAGGCGATATTTTTCTGGATATCCATACTTTCCAGCTCTCATAATCAACGACTCCAACCACCTAGGAAGTTCCGTGAAGAACCAATTGTTTTGGCAGTCAGGTGGCGGCTATGATCGAAACATTACAGATTCAAAAACATTGTCATTCATGATTGAATACATTCACCTGAATCCCGTCAGGAAAAATCTAGTGGAGCGTTCGCAAGATTGGAAATGGTCCAGTGCGGCTTGGTTTTATGATCGATTCGAAGTCCCATTGATTCCCGATCAAATTCCATCAGAGTGGTTGATGGAATGATGGTACATCTGGGGCTGTGTACCTCGGGGAAGTTGTTACCTCTGTCAGTGCCCCAGCCACCCAAAAAATGGTCCATCGTCATGAGAATTCCAAGCACTCGGTGATAGCAGTCAATGAAAAGGAGTCAGTCATCAAAGCTCTCGTCCTGAAAGACATCAAACAACCCTACGAACTTGAAGACCGTGACGATCTGACACCCGAACCGGGTGAGGTGGTGGTCTTGCTCAAAGCGGCTGCCTTTAATCGGCGTGATTACTGGATCACGCAAGGCATGTATCCCGGTCTCAAATTACCCGTGGTTCCGGGATCGGATGGTGCGGGAGTCGTGACGACAATTGGTGATGGCGTCGATAATGATTTGATCGGCCGCGAAGTGATCATCAATCCCGGCATCGGTTGGGGGGATAATCTGCGTGTACAAAGCGATGAGTTTCATATTCTTGGTATGCCCACGAATGGGACGTTTGCCGAGCAAGTCGTCGTACCTGCAACACAAGTTCATGACAAGCCGGCTCATCTCAGTTGGACAGATGCGGCTGCCGTCCCCTTGGCGGGAGTGACCGCATATCGAGCCCTGTTCACCCAAGGGCAGTTGCAATCGGGCCAGCATGCCTTGATCACCGGCATCGGTGGTGGCGTGGCGACTTTTGCCCTGCAATACGCGGTTGCGGCAGGAGCCAAAGTCACCGTCACTTCATCTTCGGAAGGAAAGCGAAACTTCGCAGAGAAGCTGGGGGCCGTCGCGGGATACGATTACCGAGCAGAAGATTGGGGAAAACAATTGGTGGCCGAGCAGGGAAGTCCCGATCTGATCATCGATTCTGCGGGAGGCGAAGGCTATAAAACTCTGCTCAACATCGTTTCGCCCGGGGGATGCATTGTGAATTACGGAGCGACGGCGGGGCCAGCTCCCAAATTTGATCATTTCAAATTGTTTTGGAAGCAACTGCAACTTGTCGGTTCGACGATGGGTTCGCCTGCTGATTTTACGGCTATGCTCGAATTCATTAACCAACATCAAATCACACAAGCCGTCGATCGCGTTGTGAAATTGGAACAAGCGAATGAGGCGTTAGCAGCAATGGCGACCTCTGATCAATTCGGCAAGTTGGTGTTAGAGATCGGTTGAATGTTTTTGTAATCGGTGCCAAGTTTTCAGAGCTTTGCGGCCTGGGATGATGTAGGCAATTGCCAAAATTAATGAGACAAAGTTGAGCGTCATTATTGAAAAGAATAGCGTCATCCACGCGAGCACCAACCCCAGATAAAGCCCAGCAATATAATTCATGCTGAGAGCCAATCCGCTGAGTACCCATGCCCCAGTATCTATCATGGCGAACATCATAACGCCTAAGGTAGATTGACCAGCGTAAGAGTTCGCGACTTCGAAGAAATTCAGAAAGCTGCTGACAAGTTGTATGATGCCGAAAGTAATTGCCGTGATAGAGAGGAATACTCGCAGCGAATTATATTTGATGTTGAGTTGTTTGTGCTGATCGGCTTCGGTGAGCTGTGAGTTGAATGCTAAAATCGTTTCGCACTTAGGGCATCGACCGATGTTTGGGGAAATCAGCTTATGACAATGCGGGCAAGGCTGGAGGAGTTCGTTGTTCATATTCATTTGGGGAGGGATCTCGACCGACATACTAGTTCTCGATCACCGTTTCACGATTTGGTGGACTTGAGCAAAGGATCCAATACCGTTGCATACGCATCGGCATATCTCATCATACCCAAGTCATTGGGATGGCTACCGTCGGTGGCTCCTTCGCCGTCGTCACCCAACTGGATTTCCCCTCCAAGGTAATACAGGTTCTTGTCTCCAGCGGCTTTCAGGTTTTCATAGGCTGTCCGCAATGCTTTACGGCTGGCCGCGTGCCGTTCACGCATTGATTTGAAGAAGGGGGCGTTCGTGTAAGTGCGATCTTCGACGAGCACGATGGGAGTCGTTGGGCGAGCTTTTCGTAAGAGTTTGACCAGAGGCTCTGTGCGTGCCGCGACATCGGGGCCTTGCACGTTTGGCAGACAATCGATGCAGTAAACGGCCGGATCAAGTTCCGCGAGGTATTTGCCAACTTCCAATTCTAATCTTCCATTTCCTGAGAAACCGAGATTGATGGTCGGCATGTCGTAACGTCGCCCCACCAATGCGCTGATCGACATTCCCGGACGCGACGCACACGCTCCGTGCATGATCGAGGTGCCATAAAAGACAATCGGCTTGGCTTTCCGCGGAGCGACCGGATTGAAGATGGTCCCCTTGGGGACTCCAAATTCGACTTTGTTCACGCCGTTATACAGAGGCAAGTAAGCGGTGAAGAGTCGGGGTTCTCCGTTTGGTCGAGCATCAATGCCGCTGACGAGTTGTTGTTCGACATGTTGATTGTTGGGCCGAGTCACTTTGACCCAGCGATCCTCTCCTGCTTCGTTGCGACCATAAAGATCGATTCCGCTCACGCCGGTCGCTGGCATGTGATTCATGGCCAGTGATGCGGAGAGCAGGTCATAGCGAACATGGATGTTTCTAGCGTCAGTTTCGAACCGTGCGAGCATACCGGCAGAGTGACGACTGAGCGACCAGACGGCTCCGCGAACTTCTTCTTTCGCAGTTGCGGGAAGACGGTCGTAATATCGTTCACATTGGGTGAAGCCTTTGCCTTCAACGCCCCAATCTTCGACGTTGTACCAGTCGAGGCCGTCGTCTTTTTTGTCCTGGCCAAACAATTGTGATCGAGAAGTCAGGATGAGTCCTGCTCCGGCAATAGAGTTTTGGAGGAGTTGTCGGCGGGTTATCTGAGTTTGATTTGTCATGTTTTCTTTTTTTCCTTGAGGAATTCTTCCTCACCCCTACCCTCTCCTCCAGAGGAAGAGAGGGTGGCTTGCAGGTAGGATTGGGTAGGTAGTATTTGGTTGTAAGTTTTGTCTCGTTGTCTGAGTTCTTAAAACTCCCCATCTGTACGAGCTTCTTTGGAGGCTTGGACGAGTTTGTTTCTTAAGCTTTGTGGGATCCTGGTTGCTACGGGTTTCGGGATATCTGAGATCAACGATGTTTTCAACAATGGTGACGATGTTGCTGAACGATTTTTGCTGAACTCCTGTAACTCCAGAATATCATTGCCATAGTATATCCAGATGCGATTCGGGGTTTCTGGATAGATAAACCAGCGCTCCTCAAGATCGGCAATTGGTTTTTGCGTTCCACCAGGTGTGAACAGAGTGATGCGAAGATTTTTGTCTTTAGTCTCTTCGATGCCAATTGCTTCGAGATACTTTCCCCGAATCGGATATTTGCCGGGCGAAACAATCATGACTGCGATGTTTCGGGAAGCAGATGATTCGGCCAGAGTGATGTTTTTGGAGGAAATATTAGCAATAAACAGTGTCACCGAAAATATAATCCAAAGAGCAACAGTACAGACTCGATGCCACAAAAAAAGGTGTTGTTTTGGCATAGTGGAAATCCTTGCCAGAAGTAATGATCAGATAACAAGGTAACGTGTCCCTCGTTAAAAAGAAAAAGTTTTCCGGTGAGTTCAAAAAATACGAATCGTCTCTGCCGGGAGAATTCACGCGGCTCGCGAATATTGGTCTAATGGTGGTTTGGATCAATTTAGAGTCACCCGTTGCCTCCTCACCCCGTCCCTCTCCTCCTGAGGAGGAGAGGGTGGCATGCAGGTCGGTCTCTCGATCTTGATCAGGCACGAAATAAGAAAGCGCCGCGAGCAAGCATTATGACCGACAGTACATCACACAAACTCCCTGCCGGATTTCAGACCGCCGGGATCACTTGCGGCATCAAGGAGTCTGGCAAGCCGGATCTCTCGATATTCGTTTCCGACCAGCCTGCGGTCTCCGTAGGAGTCTTTACGCAAAATCTGGTTTGTGGAGCGCCCGTGACGGTCTCCAAAGAACGCGTTGGGCGTGCAAGTTCTCGTGCGGTTGTGATTAACTCGGGCAATGCGAACGCTTGCACGGGAGAGCGGGGGATCAAAGATGCCAAAGCTATGACGGCGAAGCTGGCCGACGGACTCAATTGCGACGCGGAAGATGTTCTCGTCTGTTCAACGGGGATTATCGGTCACTTACTACCGATGGAGAAAATCCTCTCCGGTGTGGAATCGATTGTGCCGCATCAAGGTGGAGAATCTTCGCATCTGCAAGCGGCTGCGGAAGCCATTATGACGACCGATACCTTTGCCAAGATTAGTTCTCGCGAAGTGACTGTGAACGGCAAGTTAATTCGTATTACGGGAGTCTGCAAGGGGGCAGCGATGATCGCTCCCAATATGGCCACGATGCTCAGCGTGATCATGACCGATGCGGAGTTGAGTATTGAGCAGGCCGACCGTTTGCTTCGCCATGCCGTCAATCGATCTTTTAACTGTGTGAGTGTCGAAGGACACACAAGTACCAGCGATACGGTTTTGCTGCTTGCGAACGGAGCCGCCAAAATGGGTCCGGTTGATGATACGGTCTTGGGTGAGTTTGGGGCGGCTCTTGATCAGGTCAGTGAAGAGCTGTCTCAAATGATCATTCGCGATGCGGAAGGTGCCGACCATTTTGTCACGATTGATGTGACGGGGTTGGATTCTTATGAGGATGCTTACAAAATTGCCAAAGCGGTGGCAGAGGGGCCGCTCGTGAAAACCGCCATCACGGGGAACGACCCCAACTGGGGACGAATTGTGTCGGCAGCCGGTTATGCGGGAGTCCCCTTTGATCCGCTCGCCGTGACGCTGCATTTGAATCAGACATTGCTTTACGAACAGGGCCAACCTGTCAATTATGAAGAAGAAGCGGTCTCGAAAAGCATGCAATCGGGAGAGGTCCACATTGAACTGAAGTGTGGAGATGGCCCGGAAAACGTGCGATTCTGGACCTGCGACCTGACTCAAGAGTACGTCCGGTTGAATTCTGAGTACACAACGTAATGATAGAGAATTCGTCATCGCCGAATTGCGCTAGCAATGAGGAGGTGATCTAAGACTTACAGCGAATCATCTGATTCAAAAACATCCGGCGTGGTTTCGATCACGTCTCATAATACGAAGAAGGATCTGACACAAGTGCCAACGAAAACGGCAGACATCACCAAAGCCGTAGAAAAGGAAACCAAACGGCTGGGGGAAGAGATTTGGGATCATATTCCCCATCGTCGACCTTCCATGTTCGAGCGTCGCTGGTGGGATGACCGCATTCTCGACTGGGCGATGGAAGACGAATCGGTCAAGATTCAGATGTTTCGCTTCGTGGATGTTCTGCCAATGTTGCGGGATCACGAATCGGTGACTCGCCACTTGCAAGAATATTTTGAAGAGGTACGTGGCCATCTTCCCTGGGCAGCCCGCATGGGCTTGGAGCTCACGCAACCCAACACGGTTCTCGGCAAAGCCGTTTCGTACAACGCCCGTATGAACGTGCATCGAATGGCCAAGCGTTTCATTGCCGGCACGACGGTTGACGAAGTGTATCAATCGGTTCAGAAACTTCGGGATCGTGGTTACGCCTTCACATTGGATCTTCTCGGTGAAGCCGTCCTGACCGAAGCCGAAGCGGACGCTTATCAACAATCGTTTCTCGACATTATCCAAGGTCTCGGCCCACAAGTCTCGCAATGGCCGACGAATGACGTTCTGGACTCCGATCAATTTGGTTCGATTCATCGCATGAATGTGTCACTGAAACTTTCCGCGTTGAACAGTCAGTTCAAATCGATTGACCCTGTTGGTTCTGCCGAAATTGTGAAACGTCGCTTGCGACCCATTTTGCGTGCGGCTCGCGAGTATGATGCCTACGTCCACATTGATATGGAGTCTTATGATCATAAAGATCTCACTCTACATATCTTCAAAGAGATCTTGATGGAGGACGAGTTCCGCGACTATCCCGATGCAGGTATCGTCATCCAGGCCTACTTGCCGGATGCCGAGAAGGATCTGAAAGAACTTCTCAAATGGACAAAAAAACGAGGCACGCCGATCTGGGTGCGACTCGTCAAAGGCGCCTATTGGGACTACGAAACAATCCGTGCGAAGTATCGTGGCTGGCCAATTCCCGTGTATCAACAAAAATGGGAATCCGATGTCAACTACGAAAAGCAGACAAAGTTTCTGATGAAAAATGCGGAGTGGTTACGACCCGCACTCGGCAGTCATAACTTACGCTCTTTATCGCACGGCTTGGCTTGGGCCAAAATGCTCGAATTGCCTCCCGGTTCTTATGAAGTCCAAATGCTTTACGGCATGGGAGACGACCAAGCCGAAGCGATTTCGGAACTGGGGCATCGCGTGCGGATTTATACTCCGTTCGGAGAGATGTTGCCGGGAATGGCTTATCTCGTCCGACGTTTGCTCGAAAATACCTCGAATGATTCTTTCCTGCGTCAGTCCGTTGATCGCGATGCAGATATTTCTCAACTTCTCATTAATCCGGTCAAAATAGGTGCCGACATGCCACAGGTTCAGGAAGAAGAACAAACAGGATTCCAGAACGAACCGTTGACCGACTTCTCGAAGGACGAGAATCGGGAAGCGATGCAGGAAGCGCTGGAACGCGTTCGCGATGAGTTTGGGCAGGAGTATTTGCTGACCATCGACGGCAAAGGCGAAGAGAGCGGCAAGACGATGGCGTCCGTTAATCCGAGCAACAAAAGTGAAGAACTCGGCCGCATCGTCTTGGCGACCGAAGACCATGCTGTCGAAGCAATTTCTGCCGCCCGGAACGCTTTCGCGACTTGGTCAAAAGTTGAAACCGGCCATCGTGCGGAATACATCGAATTGATTGCCGCCGAAATGCGAAATCGTCGATTTGATTTGGCGTCATGGATCGTGTTCGAGTGTGGGAAACCTTGGGCCGAAGCCGATGCCGATGTCGCGGAAGCCATCGATTTTTGTATGTATTATGCCCTCCAGATGAGACAACTCGACGAACCCCAGCAAACCGATTTTCCTGGAGAAGAGAACAGCTACTTTTATAAGCCGCGAGGCGTGGCTGTCGTGATTGCTCCGTGGAACTTCCCCTTGGCAATTTTGACCGGCATGACAACTGCTGCCTTGGTCACAGGTAACACCGTCGTGATGAAACCGGCCGAGCAAGCGTCTATTATTGCTGCCAAGCTGATGGATTTGATCCACGACGCGGGGATTCCTCATGGCGTGGTGAATTATGTTCCCGGTATCGGTGAAGATATCGGCCCCGAATTGGTGGGGAGTCCCGATGTGGACTTGATTGCCTTTACTGGTTCGTTGCCGGTCGGCCTCGGGATCAACGAAGCGGCTGCCAAAACCGATGACCGCCAAATTTCGGTCAAGCATATCGTCGCAGAAATGGGTGGCAAAAATGCGATCATCATCGACGACGATGCGGACCTCGACGAAGCCGTTCAAGGGGTCATTCATTCTGCCTTTGGATACGCGGGACAAAAATGTTCGGCCTGCTCGCGCGTGATTGTGTTAGAAAAAGTTTACGATCAATTTGTGAAGCGTTTGGTCGATGCAGCGAAGAGTCTCAAAGTTGGTCCCGCAGAAGATCCTGGTATCGCTTTTGGCCCGGTCATCGATGCAGACGCATTGGCGAAAATTCAGGAATATATCGAGATCGGCAAGGAAGACGAAATCGAACTCGCTTTGGCGGGTGACGTGGAAGATTTGGGAGACAAAGGATTCTTCATCGGTCCGCACATCTTTGTCGATGTCGATCCCGATTCGCAGATCGCTCAAGAAGAAATCTTCGGCCCGGTGCTATGTGTGATCAAAGCCGACGACCTCGACGAAGCGTTCGAATTCGCCAACAACACAAAGTTTGCCCTCACGGGTGGAATGTACTCCCGCTCTCCTCAGAATTTGAAACGAGCACGACAGGAGATGGAAGTTGGCAACCTGTACCTCAATCGCGAGATCACGGGAGCCTTGGTCGAACGCCATCCGTTTGGCGGATACAAAATGTCGGGTCTCGGCAGCAAAGCGGGTGGTCCCGATTATCTGTTGCAATATCTGGTGCCGGTCAATGTGACCGAAAATACGATGCGACGGGGATTTGCTCCCGAACCGGATGATGAGAAGTGATGACTCGGGTGACGCTTGAAGCAGCATCAATCCCACTCGCTTGCATTCCCACCTCAGAAAATTACGATAGCGTTCAGTTTGCTAAAAATGATTTGAACCCATCCCGCGTGCGTTCGCACGAGGGCTAATACGAAAGTGATAGACGATGCCGAAAAAGTTGATCTCCGACGTTGATGTGAATGGCAAAAAAGTCCTTATGCGAGTTGACTTCAACGTGCCTCTCGATGGCGATCTCAACATCACCGACGATCTGCGCATCAAGGCGACATTACCGACCATCAATTCGGTTCTCGAACGGGGTGGCAGCTTGATTTTGATGAGTCACTTGGGTCGCCCAGAGGCCGGTCAATACGAAGAGAAGTATTCTCTCAAACCGGCCGCCGTTCGCTTGGGGGAACTGCTCGGCAAAGAGGTTCAATTTGCCACCGATACCGATGGTCCCGACGCACAGGCCAAAGCGGCTGCGTTACAGCCGGGTGATGTTCTGTTGTTGGAAAATGTTCGCTTCTGTCCTGGTGAGAAAAAAGACGACGCCGAGTTCTCAAAGACGCTGGCCGATATGGGCGATGTCTACTGCAACGATGCTTTTGGTTCGTGTGCAAAACCAGACGCTTCATTGCACGGCGTACCACTCGCGATGGGCGACAAGCCGAAAGTGGTCGGTTTTCTCTTAGAGAAAGAACTTCAGTACTTGACCGAAGCCATCGCCAATCCAACACGTCCATTTGTTGCTATCGTCGGAGGCAAGAAAGTGTCTGATAAAATTAAAGTGATCTCGAACCTGCTCGATATTTGCGACAAAGTTCTTATCGGTGGCGCGATGGCTTTTACGTTTGCTGTCGCAAAAGGTGGAAGAATTGGAAAGAGCTATATCGAACCCGATCCAGAAAAACGCAAGATTGATATTCAGACTGCCAAAGAACTCATGGAAAAGGGTGGCGACAAGTTGGAACTTCCGACAGACACCCATTGTGGCGACGATTTTTCTGCGGACTGCAATAAAGAAGTTGTCAAAGCGGGTGAGATTTCGGACGACTTTGAAGGTCTCGATATCGGTCCAGATACTGCCAAGGCGTACGCAGACATTGTTCGTGCTGCGGGAACTGTCGTTTGGAACGGCCCGATGGGTGTTTTTGAGATGCCTCCCTTTGATGAGGGGACAAAAGCCGTTGCACAGGCTATTGCGGACAGTTCAGCCGTCAGTATCATAGGTGGAGGAGATTCCGCCTCTGCCGTGAAGCAGCTTGGCTTTGAAGACAAGGTCTCTCATGTGAGTACCGGAGGTGGTGCTTCTCTGGCATTACTGGAAGGTAGATCTTTTGAAACCGTGGCGCTCCTCGACGAAGCCTGACGCGGTTCTTGATCATTCTTACGGGAAGGTGCTTACTGAATGAGTCACCTTACCCGTTCACTCAGCTATCGATGGAAACGCTATCGGCTAGGTGTGTGGTCACCTTGGCGGTCACTACCGACCGGTTCCGTCACTATTAACGGTCAGTATCGCCGGTTACAGTTTCCTCCCGGCGAAGAACAGGTTCAGCTTCATGAGCTGTCACTGATTCTTGTTGATGATTGTTATCGATTGGCGGAAATTGACTCTCCCGTGAATGTGGTGGTCGATGTGGGAGGGAACATTGGATTGTTCACTCTGGCAGCTTTGAATCGCTTTCAGCCGAAGCACATTCATACTTACGAACCGAATCCTCAAATTCAGTCAGTTTTAGAACATAACACCGAAGATGACTGCGTGACCGTTTACCCGGAAGCCATCGGAGTGGACGCGGGCACTCTGGAGCTGGCTCTCCATCATAATTCTTTGCACACGACTTCAGTCGCCGATTTTGCGAGGGGACGCATCTATACTCCCGTCATTTCAATGCGGGAGGTTGTTGAACGAGCAGGCGGACAAATCGATTTACTCAAGCTCGACTGCGAAGGAGCCGAGTGGGAATTGCTCGATGATCCGTCCCTTTGGTCGGGCGTTCAGCATCTCACGATGGAATATCATCTTTGGGCAAAGCCAGGTTCCACAGTGGATGGTTTGAAACGTCAACTCAATGAACTGGGGTTTCATATTCGATCTGTCGATGAACAGTCTGATGAGTTTGGTCTGCTGTTCGCCTCGCGTGAAAAGGTGTAATTTTTCTGGTGGGATTCAGCGGAATCTTATGAGAATGTTCTATTCTTAGAGCTTGGAAACTTCATCTGGTGAATTCAGGTGACTTGTCGTAAAATGCGATTTCTTTAACAGCGGTGACTTCAGGCTCTGTTATTGCTTTCGTTGTCGAATTCCTCTCAAACTATAAATGGATTTATGTCAGATACCTCGATCAAACACTTGTTTACACGAAACCCGTGGATCTCTCCGTTAACGAGAAAGGGTTTGGGTGTTCTGAATGCCTGTATGCGATGGAATTCGTTTCAGACTCGTTCAAAGCGCGTACGAGAACTGAAGTATCTCAACATCGGCTGTGGCAAGAAGATGATTGACCACACGATTAACCTGAATTACGAATGGTATCCGAGAATTGACCTCACTTGGGACGTGATCAAAACTCGACTTCCTTTTAAGGATGGTCAATTGTCGGATATCTATACCGAGCATGTTTTTGAACATCTTCCGCCGTCACAAATTCCAGGCCTTCTCTCTGAGTTACGTCGATGTTTGCAGCCCGGAGGTGTTCTTCGGGTTTTGGTGCCAGATGCCGAATTGTATCTGCGAACCTATTGTCAAATTAAGGATGGTGGCGACACGAAATTTCCTGATCACATGGAAGACGCCACGCCGATGGATCACGTCAATCGTGTCTTTCGGTCCTACGAACATCTCTATGCTTACGACTTTGAAACTCTGGGAAAACTTCTCGAGCAAGCGGGCTTTATTGACGCTCAAAAGTGTGGGCATAAAGAAGGTCGAGTTCAGGAGCTATTACTCGATTCTGACGAGCGCGAAGACGAATCACTGAGAATCGAATGTGTTGCCCCTTAGTAGTCTGTTGATAAATGGTTTCGCTTGTCTCAGACGAGTATCAAGATTCTCTGGAGTTGCCGACGTGGGGCGATTAGGATGTTTCCTGATATCTCAATATGCCCGACACAGAAAGTGCTCTTATGCCTCGCGTTTTGGTGACCTCTCTCAACGGAGAAGCTGGCCCTCATTTCAATCTGTTTGCCGAAAACGGATTTGAAGTGGATATTGTTGATCGAAGCTTGGACCTGTGGCAGGAAGACGTGCTCATAACCGCCACGAAAGGTTACGACGCCGTGATCGCCGGTTCCGAGCCGTGGACTGAAAAAGTGCTGCGGAAGCTGCCTCAATTGCGAGTCATTGCCCGTTCAGGAGTCGGCTATGATGCCGTCGAGACCAAGGTGTGTGATGAACTCGGGATCGTGGTTGCCACAACGCCGGGTGTCAATCATCACGCGGTCGCCGAACATGCCATCGCCATGCTGATGGCCATCGCTCGTGGCTTTCCCTGGAATGACATGTGGATTCGTGAAGGCAAATGGGAACGAGTTGCCGGTCCGCGCGTTATGGGGAGGACGCTGGGATTGGTTGGATTAGGACGTATCGGTCAAGCGACGGCAACAAGAGCGGCAGGGCTGGGGATGAAGTTGATCGCCTACGAACCGTATGCCGATGACAATTTCATTGCCAAATGGGGCATCGAATTGGTCGGCGTGGATGAGCTTTTTTCGCGAGCCGATTATGTCACGCTGCATTGCCCCGCCACCGAAGAGACCAGGCATCTTGTGAATGCCGAGCGATTGGCGATGATGAAAGAGGACGCCGTTCTCATTAACACGGCTCGCGGTTCGCTTGTCGATGAAACCGCTTTGGTCGCCGCGTTGCAAAACAAACAGATTCGCGCGGCGGGGTTGGATGTCTTTGAAGAAGAACCGTTGCCACTCACGAGTCCGCTGGTCGAAATGACAAATGTGTTGCTCTCGGGGCATGTCGCAGGGCTCGATCACGAATCGCATGACGGCACGTTCGGTATGAACGCCCAGACGATTATTGACCTACACGCGGGAAGATGGCCCACAGAACAGATTCGTAATCTGGAGGGTGTCAAAGACTGGACTTGGGAAAAAGTGTGACTCCCTTGACGAATGAACCCTAGTCTGTCACATTATTGACATGACGGATAACGCTCGCATTTATCTCGATCATAACTCCACGACGCCTCCCTTCCCAGAGGTGATCGATCTGGTTGCCGAGACTTACAAAACTGCGTATGCCAATCCCGGTAGTCGTCACGCAGAGGGACGACAGGCCCGCAGAGTTTTGGAAGCAGCACGCGAATCGATGGCCGAGCGACTGGGTTGTTTACCCGAAGAAGTCATTTTCACCAGCGGTGGGACTGAATCGACCAACTTGGCACTCCGCGGACTTGCTTATGGCAAGCCGGGAAAAATTTTGATGACTCCCGGCGATCATCCCGCTTCTCGAAAAACGTGTGAGGACTTACGCTCTTACGGTTGGTCGATTTGTGAGATTCCTGTGAAAGATAACGGTCTTATTGACCGTGAGCAATTGGCCGATTTGCCGTGGGAGGAGATTCGTCTGGCGTGTGTGTTGCTGGCCCACAATGGAACAGGTGTCGTCCAGAACTTCGGCAAACTTGGCAAGTTGTGTGTGAAACACAATATTCCTTTGCATGTGGATGCGGTGCAGGCGGTCGGACGTATTCCGATCAATTTTCAGAATATGCGTGTGATGACATTGAGTCTCGCCGCTCACAAATTCGGAGGTCCACGAGGAATTGGCGCGTTGTTAATCCGTCAAGGACTCAAGATGCAACCGGTTGTGACGGGAGGATTTCAGGAGCAGGGAAAACGACCGGGGACCGAACCGACCGCATTGATTGCCGGTATGGCTCGCGCTTTGGAAATGTGTGTCGATGATTTCGAAGCCAGAGTGAAGACGCTGTCCGATTTGAGAGATCGACTGCAAACGGGTTTGGAAGCAAAATGTCGTCCCGTGGAAATCAACGGCTCTCAAGAGCATCGGTTGCCGAACACCTTGAACATCTCGTTTCCCGGTGTCGATGGAGAAGCCTTGTTAGTCGCTCTTGATCTTGCCGGTATTGCCTGTTCATTGGGAAGTACCTGTGCGAGTGGATCTGCTGAGCCGGCTCCCATTCTGCTCGCGATGAACAAACAGGAAGAAATTTATTCCTCAGCGGTACGGTTTTCCGTCGGTGTTCAGAACACATTGGCAGAAATGGATGATGCGGTCGAACGAATCACTCGTGTTGTGTCAAAAATGCGAAATGTTTGATTGTCGGGTCGGCTAAATTTTGCGAGAAATGAGTTGGCAGTGTCGCTATACTGACACGAGAAACAAAACGGGATTGCTTTCGAAAATAAACTGAATCAATAAGGGGCGTTCATGTCACAAAATATCACACGTCGCGATGCACTCAAAACAACGGCAGCCGCTGCTGGTTCAGCCATGTGGTTTGCCACAAATTCTCGATCTGCCCGAGCAGAAAAGTCGGCCAATGAAAAGCTGAACGTGGTTTGTATCGGTGTAGGAGGCCGAGGGTCTGCCAATGTCGGTGGTGTGAAGGGCGAAAACATTGTCGGTTTCTGTGATGTTGATACCTCTCGTGCTGGCAAGACGCTGGAAAAATATCCCGGTGTGAAATTATACACCGACTTTCGCAAGATGCTGGACGAGATGGAGAACGAGATTGATGGCGTAGTCATCAGTACGCCCGACCATACACATTTCCATCCCGCCATGATGGCAATGGACATGGGCAAGCACGTCTATTGCGAAAAGCCGATGGCACACAGCGTGTGGGAAGTTCGCGAGATGACCAAGAAGGCGAAGGAGAAAGGCGTCGCCACGCAACTTGGTGTCCAGCGACATACACTCAACAACATTCATCAAAGCGTTGACATCATTAAAGCCGGAGCCATTGGCAAAGTAACCGATGTTTATTCGTGGATCGGCGGTAGTCGCGGCATGCCTCCTGTCCCGAAAGATTCTCCCAAAGTTCCCGCGACTCTCGATTGGGATTTATGGGTCGGTCCGGCACCGATGAGAGATTATCATCCTACCATCTGTCCGTACGGCTGGAGGTTTTGGTGGGATTATGGCACGGGAGAAACTGGGAACTTCGGCTGCCACATTCTTGATATCCCTTTCTGGGCACTTGATCTGAAATATCCGACGACTGTATCTGCGGAATCGGGCACCGTCCACGATTTGACGACTCCCAAATCGATGTCAACCAAGTTCTATTTTTCAGAACAGGATGTCAATTTGCATTGGGCACATTCAGCGACCGGCCCCGATATTCTGAAAGAGAAAGGTCTTTCCGTGAAAGGGATGAATACCATCTTCGTCGGGACAGAAGGAATCCTCGCCACAGGTTTCGGCAAATACAAACTGTATCCAGAAGAGAAGTTCGAGAACTTCAAAGCCGCCGAGACGATTCCGAAATCTCCCGGCTTCCACAAGGAATGGATCAATGCCTGTAAGGGGGATGCCCCCGCAACGTGTGAGTTTGGTTATTCTGGACCACTGTCAGAAACCGTTTTGCTGGGCAATGTAGCGTTCCGTGCTGGTGGAAAAGAATTTGAATGGAACGCCGAGAAACTCAAAGCCATCGGCAACGATGCTGCCGCTGCTCAAATTGTTCCCGAATTCCGTAAGGGCTGGGAGGTTTAACGCGTTCAGCGCGTCGGGTTTTCGTACCAGATGACGCCGAGATTTTTTCGTTCTTCGCAGGTGACCACATCGAGGTCACCGTCGTGGTCGAGATCCAATAACTGGAGTAAATCGAATTTGATTCCTTCCGGCCCGGAGACTTCATGACGTTTCCAGTTGGCTGGATCATCGGTCGCTTCCAACCAGACCAGCCCCGAGAGCTTTCCGTTTGCATTTTCACACGAATAAATCAGTTCCTGTCGTCCATCGAGATCAACGTCGATCCAGCGGACTGATTTCATCGTGCCGGTGTTTTTAGCAGCAGGAATCGCGGATTGATTCCAGGCGTGAGGTTGGTCGTCGCGAGAAAAGCCGAGCAGATCATTGTCTTTGGTGGAGACGATAATTTCCCATCTCGCTTTGGGGCTTGTTTGATGATCGAGAAACATCACTTCATGGTCATTGCCACCAATACGGTGGATGGGCCATTGTTCCATCGCCTTCTCGTGTCCCGGATGTTCGAGTAGAACCAATCCTCGGGTTGGTCCTTTGCGGTCGGTCAGTAAGACGTCGTCTCTGCCGTCACCGGTCAGATCGACTTTCATCAGTGACATGATCCAACCCGCGTCGTAAAGCGGATGCCAAATCCAGTCCCTCAATTTTCGAGGGTCACTGGGAGATTCCAACCAGCCGACGACGGCATTTGGTTGTTTTGATCCGAGAATGAGATCGATTCCATTCTTCCCATCCACATCCATCGGCAGGCAGAACATCCAGCGTGTTTTCTTTTTGGTCGCAGGAAACGCGGCGGTTGACCACTTGTCGGGTTTCAGATAATCATCGGCGCTTTTGGGAGCCCAATGAACGAAGACCGTCTGCGTCGAACCTTCGCAGGAACTGACGACATCCATCGCTCCATCTCCGTCCAGATCGGCGAAGACCGCGTCTTCGGGGCTTTTGACATTTCCAACCGTCACCGCCGGCCACTGTTCTTTCGCCTTCTCGGGACCGGGGTTGAGATAAACTCGAACCTTGCCACCTTCTTCCCATCCGGTGGTCAAATCAGGCAGCCCATCGCCATTCACATCGGCAACGCGAACACCATCGGCTCCGCGCGATGAATCGTCGATGGTGTGCCGAGTCCACGGCTCTGCGGCGAAGGCTGATTGTGAAACAAATAACCAGAGCAACGGTAGCAGCAGAGATCGAGACATAGTGAGCGCTTATTCTGAAGGAGAAGTATTGGCCGCTTTCTCATCTTCAGTTTGCAGATCGAAGGGAGAGATTTCCACGACTTTCCCGTCTCGCGAGACCGCCATCTGGATATTGTAGGCTCGATGGAGTCGAATGGCAGAGTCGCGAGCCTTAATCAATGCATCCGTAACCCGCTTGCTATCGCCAGTCTGCATATTTTGATGAGCTTCATCAATCATGGTCAATGTCCTCGTGGATTCGATCCCATTTAAGGGGATCAATGATTTGTTCATTGTCATTTTCTTTGGTGGCAATCAACAAGATCTTTTCGTCTTTTGAAGTATCGTGAATTGTCCAGACATCAGCAAGCTCTTTATAATCAATTAAGAAATTTGTAATACTGCGCCGGTATCGACGTTTTACCGTGTTCTCAGGAATATGGTGCCCTCCATGGTGAGTTCGTTGATTGACACGATCAACGGCTAAAGCCCACGAGTCGATCCACAGATAATGGATCGTAATCTCGTACCCGTAAATTTCTTTGGCCCGGTGAAATAGTTTAAGCCAATTACGTCCAGACAGCGTTGTCTCGATCGCAAAACTGCGTCCATTCTTCATCAACTCGTACAGTCTTTGCAGCATGATCTTACCCGCTTCGACGGCAACTCCTTCGGGGGAATAACCCGACAAACCTTCGGCAATCTTATCCGCATTTACAAATTCATTGATACCGAGAGTGTCACGCAGGAGATGAGGAGCGAGAGTTGATTTTCCTGCTCCGTTGGGACCGGCAAGAACGATTAGCTGTGGCGGTGTTGGCATCTCTCAATTATTGATTACTCCTAGAACGAAGTCGAGAGTAATTGTCTCTCGAAGTATTTATTCAAACGTCCGGCTTGATCGCCAAACTCTCATTCGGTGTTTTTGCTTTCAGAAAATATAACATCACCACGAGATAGAGCCCAATCCAGAGCATCCGGTAGACGTGCCATTGGCAATTCAAGCACACTTCGCCAAATGGGGGAGCTGAGGTCGGTAAATCCCCGCGAGGGACCGTTGCCAAAAATATTACGATCAAAATCGAGACGACCGATAGCAGCTTCAGTGCATAGATTTCCAATTGACCAACAGAATTATTATTCCACAACGTAATGTTCAGAATGATCCACAATAATGAAATTAGAATGTCGCACAGGTAAAAGGTGATCCCGTACATTTCAGCACCAGCCGAGATGGATGCAACAAACCGAAGTGTGCAGAATACAAGTAAGTCGGTTCTAGCCAATATGTCTGTCATTTGAACCTGCTCTCCACCTGGTTCTTGCAACTACCCAATCAATTCATGGATCGGTTCGACATGTTCGACGCCGACCAGTTTTTGATCCAATCCGCCGTAGAAATAACTGAGGCGGTTCGGATCGAAGCCGAGTTGGTTCAGGATGGTGGCGTGCAGATGTTTGACATGGAAGGGACGTTCCACCGCGGCCGATCCGAGTTCATCGGTCGCACCGACACTTTGACCACCTTTAATGCCTCCACCCGCCATCCACATGGTGAAGCCGTAAGAGTTGTGATCGCGTCCGGTTCCCTGAGCGTATTCGGCGGTCGGTTGTCGTCCAAATTCACCACCCCAGATGATGAGTGTTTCGTCGAACAAATCTCGTTCTTTCAGATCCTGAATGAGTGCCGCAATGGGTTGATCGGTGTTGAAGGCGTGGTAGTTGTGGTTCTTTTCGAGGTCGCCGTGAGCGTCCCAGTTGTTGTCGTTGTGATGCCCGCCCGAGTACAACTGGACGAAGCGAACTCCCCGTTCGATCAATCGGCGAGACAGCAAACAACGCCGTCCGAAGTCGAGAGTCCGTTCGTTGTTGAGGCCGTACTTCTCTTGTGTCTGTTGCGTCTCTTGAGAGATATCGACCGCTTCCGGCGCGTGTTGTTGCATCTTATACGCAAGTTCGTAACTGGAAATACGAGCGGCGAGATTGCTGTTGTCGATCCGCTGCTTCATATGCTCGGTATTGGCGGCATTGAGTGTGTCGAGCAGTTGTCGTTGCATCGGTTTACTGATGTTCTTGGGGAGATTGAGATTGAGGATCGGGTCACCCTTGGGACGCATTAATGTCCCCTGGTATGTGGCCGGCATATACCCGCTCGACCAGTTTTTTGCTCCCGAAATGGGGCCGCCGGTCGGATCGAGCATGACGACGAAACCGGGCAGGTTTTCGTTGACGCTGCCGAGACCGTAGTTAATCCACGAGCCGAGAGCCGGAGAACCGGAGAGAATCTTTCCCGAGTTCATTTGCAGCATGGCCGAACCATGGATTGGTGAGTCGGCGGTCATCGATTTGAGGAACGCAATATCGTCAACGTGATTGGCGAGATGTGGAAAGAGTTCCGAAACGTGTTGTCCCGATTCGCCGTATTGCTTGAACTTCCATTTTGGTCCGACCACTCGACCCTGGCTTTTCTCCCCACCACGACCTTTGGTCTTCACGTCGATGGTTTGGCCGTCCAAGTCGTACAGTTTTGGTTTATAATCAAACGTATCAACGTGGCTCGGCCCGCCATACATGAACAAGAAGATCACGTTCTTCGCTTTGGGAGCAAAGTGCGGCGCTTTGGGTGCCAGCGGATTGGTATATTCCGACTTCCCGTCGGCGGCCATCGTCTGATTGTCCAGAAAACCGTCTTGCGACAGCAGGCTGGTCAATGCGAGTCCCGTGAAGCCCGCACCGGATTCCCACAGGAACTCCCGGCGTGTGCGTCCGCAAAATTGATTCGGATTGTGTTGTGACATATTGAAATGACCTCAGTCGAGATACATGAATTCGTTCAAATTGACGATCATCAAAGCGTACAGGTCGAGAGCCTGTTCGTCATTCAGACCATGTTCGGATTTCAGAGAATTGACCAATGTGCGGCCTCGTTCGAGATCGCTTTCGGTGGCGGGGCGCTGGCAGGTAAGCCAGATTGCATGATCTATCTGAGCATCCAGGTTGCCGGGGTGATCTTGCTGTAACTTGTCGGCAAGGACGAGTGCTCGTTCGTGGACAAATTCACTATTCAACATACCGAGTGCCTGTGTCGGTTGGACGGTGCTGAATCGATCCGCACAACTGCTGTCCGTTTCGCAGAAATCAAACTCAGCCAGAAATGGCGTGATCAGTGATCGCTTAATATGAATGTAGACCGAACGACGTGCGCGTTCCTCAGGAGACGAATCGCCCCAACCTTTTCCCGGTTGGGATTGTCCCGCCAGAATCGCTGCGGGAATGATGGGGTAGATACCGGGGCCATACATTTTGAAATTGATTTCACCAGTCGCCGCAAACAGTGAGTCTCGAATTTCCTCGGCGTTGAGACGCCGCATGTCGTGCTTCCAGAATAGATCATTTGTTGGATCGACTGTGTAGGACTCTGGACTCGGAGCCGATGATTGTTGCCAGGTATTGGACATCAGAATCGTTTTCTGAATTCGCTTGATGGCCCATCCATGATCCATAAAGTCAGATGCAAGCCAGTCGAGCAATTCGGGGTGTGTCGGCACTGAGCCCAGCAATCCAAAGTTATTGGGAGAACGCACGATGCCCCGACCAAATTGGTGTTGCCAGATGCGGTTCACCATCACCCGTGCCGTCATTTTGTTGTCGGTGGAAGTGATCCATTCGGCCAAGGCACGTCGTCGTCCTGATGTGTTCGAGGACGTTTTTTCAATTTCGGGTTTCTGAGATGTCAACAAGACAGGAAAAGTGGGAGTGACTTTCTCTCCCACCAATCGGGGATTGCCTCGGTTGAGAATGTGCATCTCGGGAGGCTCGGGGATTGCAGTCACAGCGAGAGCATAGTCGGCGTGGATTTTTTTATTGAAGAGCTGCCCCATTTCTTTTTTGAGATCGTTGTACTGCTTGAAGCGTTTCGGGCCAAGAACTTTGCGGCCCGAGATCCGTATCAACTCCGGCAGTGGTCGCGAACTGAGTTCCGAAAGAAGAACATTATCGGCAGTGGTCGCCGAGAGGTACCGGTCGCGGAACTTTGGTCCCGACCAGCGGATCGCCAAACCTTTGCCGTGCTGTCCCTGAAAATATTCGAGACGAATCGCCACACGCCCGGCTTTCAGTTCGAGTGGTTTCTGATGGGGTTTGCCAACTCCATGAATACCATCGTATTCAATCAGTTTTTTTCCGTCGATGATAAGTCGAGCGCCATCATCAGAGTCGAGCCAGAAGGTATATTGCCCGTCTTCAGGGACAACCAGTTCTCCTTCAAACACAAATCCGAAGAAGTCTTCGCGTGTGGCGGGACGAATGTCGAAGTAGGGCGGATCGAGCGATTCTTCTGTCTCGGCCTTCAGGTTGTCGAATTCGGGGAGTTTTTCAAATGTCTCTCGATAGAAGCGATACTTGAGATTCGCTAAGTCAGGTTGCTGAACTTCGGCAAGTGAAATTTTCTCGTACTTCTTTCGGAACTCATCTTCAAAAGCACGAACCTTTGCCTGCGCTGCATTACGCTGCTGATTCAACTCTTGCACTTTGCGATCATATTCCTGACGAGCCTCTTCACTCGGGAAAATTGCGCGTTCAATATTTGGGCCGCCACCTCTCACCATGGGTTTGATCCCATTAAAGAAAGAGGCCAGGCTGTAATAATCAGCCTGAGTGATCGGATCGATCTTGTGGTCGTGACAACGTGCGCAGTTGATGGTCAGCGCCAAAAACGCTTGTCCGGTGGTCGAGACGAGATCATCGAGATTGTCGTAGACGGCGAGTAACCGGTCAGCGGGTTCGTCGTCCCAGATTCCGAGTCGATAATACCCGGTGGCGATGATCGAGTCGGGGGTGACTTCATCGAGTTCGTCGCCCGCGAGTTGTTCCCGGACAAATTGAGAGTACGGCTTATCATCGTTGAAGGATCGAATCACATAGTCGCGATAACGCCAGGCGTGCGGTTTCGGGTCGTCACGTTCGAAACTGTTGGTTTCCGCATAGCGGACCACATCGAGCCAATGTCGCGCCCAGTGTTCCCCGTATCGTGGTGATTCAAGTAATCGATCAACCACTTTTTCAAATGCGTTTGAAGATTCGTCGTTGAGAAATGCTTCGACCTCGGATTGGCTCGGCGGTAAGCCGGTGAGGTTATAAGTGGCTCGGCGAATGAGTTGAAGCTTTGTGGCGCGTGGGTTGGGCGAGAGATGGTTCTGCTCCAGACGATTCAGAACGAACGCATCAATGGGCGTCTTGATCCAATCTTGCTGTTTCACGGTGGGTGGCTCAGGGTGTGCAACCTCTTTGAAGGCCCAATGAGATTCCCATTTCGCACCTTCAGAAATCCATTGTTTCAGCAGTTTGACTTCCTGGTCAGTGAGCGGTTTTCCTTCGGGGGGCATTCGTGTGAACTCGTCGTCACTGCTGATGCGGGCAATGAGTTCCGATTCGTCAGGCTTTCCTGAGATGATGGCGTACTCGCCCGATTCCAGTTCCGACTTGATGCTGGCTTCTTGATCAACGCGCAAGCCCGCTTCTTGTTCGCCGGGGCCATGGCATGAGTAACAGCGTTTGGCCAATAGAGGTCGAATTTCGCGGCTGTAATCCACCTGAGCGAAAGCCGGTGAAACAAACAACAGAACCAGCAGGCTTGTCGTGATCAGTCGAGAAGAATTGAGCAGATATTTGAGACGCATGCCAAAAACCCGGTGTGTGGACGACAGATAACAAGAACAAACAACTTCAGGCAGGCGTTGCCTGCAATCAGGCAACGTGATGGGAAGTTCCTCTATTCTCTATTGTCGCAGGTCAGCACGAAACCTCAATGAGTTTTTAGAAAGATTGGTTGAGAACTATTACGGGGAAAAACTCTTGCCACACAGGTTGTCCCTGTTTTTGGGTTGAGTTTCTTGTCGGCTTGAAAAGTTCTAACCATCTTCTTTTGGAGGTTCGATACCGAAATCGGTGATTGAGAGCAGTGATTCAAACGGAATGTCTCGCTTGGCAAAGTTTTCGGCACCACCCTGTAAACGGTCTACAATGCCGACCACTTTGACGACTTTGCAGCCGAACTCTTCGACGCGATCCACGGCTAACAAACTGCTGCCTCCCGTCGTGACCACATCATCGACGATAACGACTTTCATTCCCGGTTCGACAGGCCCTTCGACGTATTTGTTTGTGCCGTGCCCTTTGGCCTCTTTGCGGACCATAAACCCTTTGATGTCGAGCCCCTGTTCGGCGGCGACAGTGAGGACTCCACCCGCAATGGGGTCAGCGCCGATAGACATACCGCCGAAGGCGTCGTATTCGGTCTCTTTCAACATATCCAACAGCCCCAAGCTGATCTGCCGAAGCCCTTCTGCGTGCAGAGTGACTTGCTTGCCGTCGAGGTAGTAGCTTGATTTCTTGCCGGAAACGAGGGTGAAGTCCCCAAATTTGAGAGCCCGTTCGCGGAACAGCTCCATCAGTCGGTCGCGGTTAAACATCAGTTGATCCTTTCAGTATTGATGAGGACCAGTTTAACGACCCAAATGACTTAACGCGACTGATCTCTATAAAACGATGCTTCCCAAACGCTTAACGAATTGAACTTAAAGACAGTCACTTGGCTATGAGATAACGAAAACGAGTGCATGAATGCGGGGGGCCGAACCTGAACGGCCTCCCGTTTTTTGATTCTCGCTGATGGATTCATGCGGAGCCCATATCCGGCTCCTAATCACAAAGGTAAGATTCTCTTTTCATACGAGAAATCCTTGCAGATGTCGGCTCATCTGGTGAAGATTAAGAGACACACTCATTTCCTACATCCATCGTCGAGGTCAGACATGTCGCCGACTCTTCGCGTTTTCTCTTTGTTTTCTGCTGCTTGTCTGATGAGCGTTTCCGTCAGTTGCCAACCGACGAGCGAACCAAACGGCGAAGACACCAGCACTCCACCCGTCGGTGAACACGATCACGACGATCAATCAGAACACACACCCAGCGAGGAAACTGCGATGCGGTCAGAGACAGAACCTTACGGCGAGATGCCCGATGGAACGCCGATCACCCAATATTATTTGACCAACGGCAACGGCATGACAGTGAGTGTCATCAATTATGGAGCCATTGTGACCTCCGTCATTGTTCCTGATAAAAATGGCAATGCCGAGAACGTCACTCTCACGCATCCAAACCTTGAAGGCTGGCTTAATAACGGCCCCTACTTTGGTGCGGTTGTGGGGCGCTATGCCAACCGAATCGCCAACGGAAAGTTTTCTCTTGATGAGAACGAATACACACTCGCCACCAACAACGCCCCCAGCCATCTGCACGGTGGGGAACAAGGGTTCGATAAAGTCGTCTGGCAGGCAGAGTTGCTGGAGCCGAAAGACAATCAAGTCGGCGTCGTTTTGAACTACACCAGCGCTGATGGAGAAGAAGGTTACCCCGGCACATTGAAAGTGGAGACGCGTTACATTCTGACTGCCGACAACGAACTCCGCATGGAATACTCGGCGACCTCCGATCAGAAAACTGTCGTCAATTTAACAAACCACTGCTATTGGAACCTGGGCGGTGCCAGCTCGGGGAAGATTCTCGATCATCAATTGACTCTGGAGTGTGATCAATACTTGCCCGTTGATGAAGCCGCCATACCTACCGGCGAACTTTCACCAGTCGCAGAGACCCCGATGGACTTCACCACCGCACACACCATTGGCGAGCGCATCGATCAAGTGGAAGGTGGATACGATCATTGTTGGGTCGTCAATGGAGAACAGGGAACTCTCCGACCTGCCGCCACGGTCGTTGATCCTGAAACGGGTCGCGTCATGACCGTCAGTACCGATCAGCCCGGCATCCAGTTCTACACCGGGAACTTTCTGAACGGTGAAGAGAGTAACGGCGGCTTCAACAAGAACGAAGGATTCTGCCTGGAAACACAATTGTTCCCGGATTCTCCCAATCAACCCGACTTCCCCAGTTCGGTTCTCGAACCGGGTCAAGTCTATTGCCACACGACCGTCCATCAGTTTTCAGTGGTGCAGTGAATCGAGGGGTTGTGATTTTAGAGGAAATATTTCAAGGCCTTTGTTGCTCGCGCATGCGGGCTATTGATCGCCCTATGATCAAACACATGGAATGAACGGACTCACTCTCTCGCTCACTTCGATTCCAGAGCGAAGTCCTTCTGATTTTCGCTGGCCGAGATTTAGGCTGTCAGAGTTGTTCGTTCGTTGTATTTCATCGGTACGATGTTAGGTCCAGCTTCGCCATCGTGTTTGATGATGGTCACTTTATGAGTGCCAATGACGGCCCCGTTATGGTCTGCATTAAAGAGGAGCTCATAGGTTCCCGTTTCGTCCGTCGTGCCGGAGGAGAAGGAACCTCCGGTGGTTGGTTCGAAGGTAATCATCGCTTCCGAGAGTGGTTGACCGTCGAGCGTGACGACGCCGGTGACCAGACCGAGTTCGGGTAAGTCGTCTGCCGCTGAACCTCCACAACCCGCACTAACTGCCAGACAAAGACCAGTCATCAGAGTGAATGTAAGTGACTTCGTGGATAACATTTCTCAAAACTTTCGTGAATCCAAAAAGTTCAGAGGGCCCAATATTAGACCCTGTGAGTTGAGTTATTCATCCCAAAAACGCAACGAGAAAAACTCATCTCTCTCGTTTTCGTTTTTGCTGACTCAGCCAATTAAAACTCTCCGATCACCTCACCACCTCTGGTCGAGGTAATGCTGTTGAGAGTTGCCTGATCGATGTTTTCACTAATGAATCGCACCGCACCATCGCCGAGTAACGCTTGCGCCCCACCTGTATGAGAGCTTCCGGCTCGCCAGGCATATTGACGTTTGTCGGTCGCTGTGTAAGGCTTGTTGATTCCATACGTTGGAATGATCCAGAACGTATGTGAGAAATCTGTCCAGAAAGGACCGTAACTCGGGGAGGTTTTTTCCATGGGAGTTTCGAGCAAGGCAAGTGTGGTACTGGTGCCGTCCTGGAAATCGCGAAACTTGGCAGATCCATTCAAGCCCCAAGGAGTTCGTCGACGGTCACCGTCGCTATTGAACGTGGTTGCCAGAGTGTATTCGGTCGTCCATTGAGTGAGACCATATGATGTTCTGCGGGCATGGTGATAAGAGTAAACAGTTCCCGGTGAATGACGATAGTCTTCACCATCATCCGAGGGGCAAACAAACACGGAAATGAACTGATCAAGAATCGGATCTCCGTTGGCGTCAACTTGCTCTGTGAATGAACTGAGTGGAGTACACGCACCAAAATGAGAATCGCCCGTTGGAAGGCTGAAATCGATCTGGTTATAGAGCGGAGCCTGATCCAGGTAAGGAAGCAAGAACATGTAGGCGGTATGGTTCCGCAGTTCGCCCGGTGTGAATCCTACGCTGTCACAACCGCTTTCTCCGGCATTGATTGTTCCCGGAGGAAATACAGAATGCGTGTCGTGGTAGTTATGGATGGCTAGCCCGAGTTGTTTCAAATTGTTTTTGCAACTTGACCGACGGGCCGCTTCGCGTGCCTGTTGAACTGCTGGCAACAATAAAGCAACGAGCACCGCGATAATCGCAATGACCACCAAAAGTTCAATGAGGGTAAATCCGCGCTGTCTGCGCACATAATGAGACCGTGACATTGTGTCCTCTTCCTGAAGAATGAGTTGAGAATTCAAAAGTAGAAATTCTGTGTGGAGAGCACACACATGCCTGACTAGACACCTATCGATAAGTGCAGATGCTGTGCCGGTGGTCTGGTCTGTCAGATATTTCCATGATCAATATGTGCAAACATCAATAGCGATAAGCATTTGTAAATACTTCAAGAATTATGAACTTCCGCGAATCAAGCCGCAATTTCGAGAACTGCCTACGTCGGGATCACTTTGATCGGGCAGTTCTGCGCGCGTCTGAGACATCGCTTCCACAAGTGTTTTTCAGGGATTTCCCGCAAAACACCGCACCAAGAAAGCGACAAATCTGTCTCCAAACCTTTGAAAACTCTTTTTGACATCGCGATTACAGATCTGGTATCATCAAAGTCGATTGATATGTAGGGGCCGCCCCCATTCATCCCACCTGATTTTACGGCCTCCACCTAACTCCACGGTAGGCTGGGACTGGTCCCAGCTTGGCGCGTTAATCACATAAGAGTGCTGGGTCACGACCCAGCCTACGAAGCGAACAGACGCAAACCCACCTTTTGATCTCCTCACGGATCCCGCCATGAAGTCGATCTATTGCCCCGGACCACAATCACGCCGATCATTCCTACAAGCCGGTTTTCTCGGTTTGGGAGGACTTGGTTTAAGCGACCTGTTGCGACATCGCGCGCAGGCCGATGAATCATCGGCACCTGCGGTCGATAAACCAGCCGTGATTCTGATTTGGTTGCAAGGGGGCCCGAGTCATCTTGAGACTTACGACATGAAGCCGATGGCACCGCGCGACTATCGCGGTGAGTACAATCCGATCCCGACCAATGTTCCCGGCATCGATATTTGTGAGAAACTGCCACTCCACGCGAAAGTGGCTGACAAGTTCACGATCATCCGTTCGATCTCTCACAAGTTTGCCAATCACGCGGGAGGAGCAGGACGATTTCTTTCGGGACGCGATCCCTTACGGCCGCTCGAACCGACATCACAGTTCCCGACACTACCGACCATCATCGGCAAACTGAAAGCGGGCGACACCAGTGGAGTTCCGCCGTATGTGGCGAGTGCCAACCGAGTGTATGGCGGCGGGAGTTCTTATCTGGGGGAAACGGCTTTGCCGTTTGTGGTTTCTGCGGATCCCAACGCGGACAACTTTAATGTCCCGAACCTTTCGCTTCATCCCAAATTTCAAGGGGACCGCCTGAATGATCGCATGAGCCTGCTGACCTCGTTCGACAACATGAAACGAGGCGTCGATCTGAATGACTCCGCTTCGGCTATGGATGAATTTAACGAACAGGCGATGAGCATTCTGACATCAGACAAAGCGCGCGAGGCGTTTGACATCGCCCAGGAAGACGATACCACTCGCGAGAAATATGGTCGCCATAAATGGGGACAACGTGCTCTCTTGGCCCGCCGATTGGTGGAAGCGGGATCGACATTCGTCACGATGCAGATGCAAAATCCGAGCACTCCCGGTTCTGCCGGTAACTGGGACATTCATGCCGTCAACGGTCACCTGTACGACGACATGAATGGTCGCTTGCCGATTTTCGATAAAGCCGTCTCAGCCTTGATTGAAGACATTTACGCTCGCGGTTTAGACAAGCGGGTGATGGTGATTGTCTCCGGCGAGTTTGGACGCACGCCGCGCGTCAATCCGCAAAAAGGAACCAGATCGGGTGTGATTCAACCGGGGCGCGATCATTGGCCTGGTGCGATGTCGGTTCTGGTTTCCGGTGGTGGAACCAAAACAGGACAAGTGATCGGCGCAACAACTGCTAAAGGTGAATACGCCAAAGATCGCAAGCTCGAACCGAATGACTTGCTCGCCACGGTGTACCGTCATTTGGGAGTCGATCCGTCGCAACACTTCTTTGATCATACCGGGCGACCGATGCCAATTCTGACTCACGGCACGCCGATCTCCGAATTAATTTGAAGCGTTTGCAGTCCTCGATAATAATAAAAACAGGTGCGGCCCCACAGGTGAGAGATTTGCGCATAGACGCGTTGTGGTTGTGAATGGTCCTTGAGAACCTTTCACGCACAAAGTAGGCCGACACTTCGTGTCGGTATGTTTGATATTGTTGAGTGGCTGGGGACGAACGAAATAAATAGGGGTAGGGAAGTCGGCAGGGCGGATTCTTATCGAACCACGAACGCTAACTCTGGTAGCGTTAAGTTGGCAAGATGAGTTTTCTGTAGAGTCCGCTGTGCGGACCGACGGCTCGACGTGAATAAGTTGATCAGGAATCCACAATCACAGACAAACCGAGAGGGTGACGCTCCCGCGGAGCAAAAAACGTGGAGTCGTTGAAATTGGTTCGGCAGGAGCCTCACCCTCTCAGCTCTTTTCGAAACGATTTCAAAGCAAATGAACCGCGGAGACCGCCGAGAATTTACAATATGGGTGGCACCCTGAAACAGCATCTGCTCGATTGATCAAACGCAAATCACCATCGACCCAACTTCGTCAGCTTGTCCAATCGGATTTGTTCCAGACCAGATAATTGAGCAGAATGGGCAATTCATAAACCGCAAGCAATAGAAAGAGGACCAACCCCTTTTGATACTTCTCTTTGAAAGCCGACATGTCGCGCTCTTTGTGATAAAACTGATGCGACCAGTTTTGATATTTATGAGCGGCGAGAATCAACACGACATACAGAACAATCGTCAAGCTGGCCATTCCTCCCGGCAAAGAAATCAGCGGACAGACAAACAATGCTGTCGAGACAATGATGGCCACCATCGCTAATGTCGAGAGCCAGACTTTCAAAGGGACATTGAACAGCAACACCAACATGTAAGGCGTGACTAACCCGATGATGATGTACTCCGGGTGATCGTATCCTGCAAAGCGAGCGGTAATCTCCCAGACAATGGCGCACAATCCAAAGTAGACGGCAAAGACAGAACCCAAGTGGCCAACATTCAAGCCGAACTGTGAATGTCGACAGAGATGCCGTTGGTAAAGCTCTTCAAAATTGATATTAAGAATATTCATGATGTCGGATGACTTTATAGAGGTTATTTACGACGAATTTTGGCAGAGATCAACAATTTCACGGCTTTGGCGATCAAAATTGGCAAGGGACGATTAAAGACTCGTCTCAAGGAGTTGGCGATCTGCTCGATCTCGTCATCCGTGACCGACAATGGCGGCGTAAACTTCATGATGTAGGGCTTATATTGGCAGAACCCCATGATCATCGGTAACTCACGATCTTGCAAGAGGCCGACAAAATAGAAACGGAATAGCATCTTCTGCAACTTTGATCTCAACCAACCAGTCCGCTTTAGTTCAATGGCCAATAATAATCCAAATACGCGAACGTCTTCCACAGCCGGGCAATCATCAAGTGCCGCATGGAGCTTTTCGGAAAAGAGTTTTCCCGCCGACCGAACTTGTTCGCTTAAATTGTTTTCTTCCGCCTGTTGAAATGTGTTCGCAACAGTCTGATAGCCGAGATCGTAGTTATAGAGAGAACCCAGGGCGGGAATCAGGTCGGCTTGCCGTTCATCGAGTTTCTGTTTCACGCGGTCGTTAAGTAACGTGAAGGCGAACGGGAACATCATATCCGATGTCGCTTTGCCGGTGGAGACCAAGTCGGGTGAAACCCCTCGATCTGCCGAGTGTAAAAAAGGACCAGTACGGAACATTCCGGTCTGCACTTCATCAATGAAGATCAAATAGTCGTGTTCATCTCGCTTGTTTTGTAGATGGGCAATCAATGGATCAGGCAGAGAGACAACACCTCCGACACCTTGTACCAATTCAAACTGCACGATGGCAATCGGATATTCATCGAGTAGTTTATCGACCGTTTCGCAAACATCGCTGGCGAATGGATCAACGTAGATGACATGTTCGTAAAGTGTTCCCAGATGGGCTTTGTATTTCGGGTTGGCGGTTCCCGTGAGAGCAAGTAGCGTCTTACCACCGAATCCTCCCTGAAATGCCAACACGTATTTCTTCGGAAATTGTGCCGCAAGTCCGAGTTTAAGGGCGGTTTCCACCGCTCCACCGCCACTCACTCCCGAAATATGGTGGGGAAGACCGCTCAACGATGCCAATTGCTCAGACACGTACTCGCGAGCTTCTTCGGGAGAATCGCCTGCATTCAATTCCTCAACATATTCGGGGGGATTATGTCCGCGGATGGAACACGCGACTCCCGCCACGCCATCAAAATAACAGCGCTGGCCAATCATCACATTGTGCCCTTGAGCAATCACATGCTCTTGATTGAAATCGAGCGTATGGATGGCTTTTCGCAACGAAGGACTAAACAGTTCTGCAAAAGTCTCGCTGCGAAACGATAAGTCTCTGCGGACCTGATCGAGGGTTGATTGTATCCCGGCGATGAAATCGGGAGCGACAGCCGCCAAGCATTTCACAAGATGCAAGGTCGAAATACTGTTGGGTTGATATGTGGTCGAATGGAACGTCGAGGTTCCTGGCTGCATCCAACGACCATAAATGTCGTCTCGTGCCGTCATCGCACTGAATGGGACATCATGATTGACGAATGATTCATCAAACACGACAACATCAGGGTTCAATCCGGTCCGCCACTCAGCGTCACGATCACTCTCTAACCATAACTCTTGATCGAAACAGACAATCTGCAATCGATGGTCGAGTGCCGATTCCCAGTTGGACTTGTCCGACAACGCTTCCGGCATGATCACAACAAATCCGAAATCCTGATCGGCTAGCTGTTTGACCTGTTCGCCGACATCAGGACCGGAGAGGACCATAATGTCGGGGATCAATGTGATTTGATCGTCACCAATCGAGATACTCTCAAAATACTTGAGGCGACCAGCGGGATCGAGAACGAGACCGCGTTGCGACGTTCTCCGACATTCGGTTTCGTAACGGGCCAACTTACACGCGCCGCTTAAAACCTCTTCAAAGGCGTTTCCCAGGTATGTGGGAAGTCGTTCTTCAGTCGTGTAAGAATTTTGCCAAGTCTGCTTGAGTATCTCTTCAAGGCAGACACAAGCTTGAGCAACGTACGGATTGAGATACAAACGAAACAGATTCGGAATCTGTTTGTCGATCAATTCTCGGCAAGTATCCAGTATCGGAGGAGGCTTTGTCATGATTGTGTATCGGGTGGTCTCTCAAGAAGATCAATTGCTGTGCTTGCCGGGATTATGAGCGACATTTTCAAAGTTCCCTGAAACGTAAGTTTCAAATGTCTCTTTGTGTTTCTTCATCATAAAGACATCGGCAGAGATGCGATCCGATTCACCGAACGGAGAATGCGGTAACCCGTCTTTCTTCACGTATCGTAATTGAATTTTCGAGATCGGCATCGATTGATGAGTTTCCCAGAAACGGGGGAACTCTTCGGGGGTAAAAAATAATTCAGTGTGATAGCCGAGTGCCTTCATGAAGGCGTGAAACAACCAGGCCGAGACCGCATTCCCTTCGATTTTGTCCCAGATCTTCCCAATATTGTCACGAGGAAACTCCATCATCGCATCTTCGTTGGCATCATCGGCAGTAAAGTAAGTGTAAAGTTCCACATCATCAGAAGCAGCTTTGGATTTACGCACTTCAACATTCGAGGCTTCCGGGTGATGGAAGACCGACATCAGCTTCTCACTGTCAGGATTAGTAAGTGTCTCGCGTTCCATGAAGTATTGCGACTTGTCTTTGAATCGCAAATACAATCTCAGCAACACCACCCGACTCCCTTGATGATACATGTGTTTGCGAAAGGTTTCCTCATTTCGCTTGACGCACAAGATGCGATCAATTTCAGGATCGTACAAAACAACCTTTTCGATGGTTTCACCGACGGTCGTGTATTCAGAGGCCGAGCCATGAATGGGGACATAGTACGCCGTCCCCATACTGACATAGGAATAATTGGGGATGACAAACATCTCTTTACCGCGCGGGCTAAGTGCTTCGATCACTTGCTTCAAGAGCACTCCATTGTCGAGCTTGACCAAGTTCTCTTCGACAAATTCGATTCGCTGACAACCAATTGTCGAGATGATGGTTTTCTTCGGGTGTTGATGGCCGAAGTGAATCACGCCGTTGTTGTAGCCCACAACTTTCAGAAATTGATCGCTGTACTGGTTACATAATTCGAGAAGCTCACGTTGCGACTGAATCGTCAGCGTGTGAAAGTTCCAATACCGCAAACGCGGAGAGAACCATTGAAACAATTGAAAGACCAGCGCGGCCAACTGACCAAACTGCAACACTCCACCGATCCAGGCGAGCCCTTCTCGATAGCGATGATACCAAGTCGGTTTCCGATACCGCTTGAGGACATCTCGCCACGCTTCATTCTTGCCAAGGAGCGTGAAGGTCCGATTGCGTCTTGTGGAAGGCTGACTTAACTCTGTCTCGATGGCTTGAAACAGAATATTGCCTTCCAGAATTGTGCTACGCAATCTGTGTGGCACCAATGGGTACAAGGGCGCTAATTGACGGAACTCGCGTTCGGCTCGCGAGGATTTCCCCAGCAATATCCCCGGACGAAAGACTGTCAGACGGGCCGGGCAATCCGCAAAATGGCCACGCACAGCGTCTTCCAGTTTGATGATGTCGGCATCCCCAAAATGGACGCGAAAAGAACTGACGACGGCGATTGATTCCGGTGGAGTTTGATCGACGATTGCTGAAACTGTCGTCATCACTTCTCGAGTTCGCTTGCCGTATTCTTCTCCCAGAAAGATGACAAGCTGGGTGAGAGGGGCATCGTTGCGGAGTTCTTCGTATTTCTCTAAATCAAAATGGTAGATCGGGCAAGTTTCGTGAGCCTCTTCGATATTTTCGTCGATGACGGGATGAGTCACCACGACGATGCGGCGATCATTCGACTTGGCCGCGTGAATGGTGTAATCGATGACGGACGGATTGCCACAATCGACGATCAGTAGCAGAGGCTTGCTATCCATGATTCAGTCAATGTTTATGAAACGAGTTTATTGAGACGGAGGAAAATCAAATAGCGACTGGCCGTATTGTAATTTCTCATCATCGGCGACTAAAACTTCACTCTTCTCGTTGGGTTCGGTAATCACAATCGCCGTCGATCCGAGATTAAAAGTTGCCAACCAACCGCAACGCTCCAGTTGGGTCGGTTCATCATACTGTTTTCGAGTGATATTTCGCGAGGAACATCGAAACTCGGGATCCCAGGGTAATGTGATGTCTCCTACTCCCCAACCCGCGACCATGATCACCAGACAGGAGCCCAACGGTGTTTCAATCCGAAAGACCATCCGCTCGTTCAAGGTAAATGTCGGGAATTCTTTCCGCTGAAACGGAGGATGGACCAACAACCGTGAACCGGGAATGTGCATCGCCTCTTCGACACGCCCTGCTTGCGGGCTAAAAACGCGATGGCAATCAGCGGGCGACAAAAACAAGATGGCATATCGACCATTTTGATATCTGCTGATGTCCATATCAGGACAAAGAGAGGACAACGTGTAATCGATCTCCTTGGCGGTCAGAATCGTTTCGCCGTCTATGTTGCCCGTTTCCTGCACTCGGCAGTCGCACGGAACGAGATATTGCGAATCGGTTTCGGGAATGGGCCGACATTCCGGTTTCAACCCGCGTGTGAAGACGGCATTCAAAGTCGGATAATCTTCAATCGGAAACTCGGCTTCCTCTTCGTTCAGCGAATCATACTTTTGACCAAACACCGAACGAAACAGCTTTCCTCGCAGGCTGCGTGAGGGAATGGGTAAGCGCGAGAGTGTCACCCCTAACCAGGCGATGAGCATCTTCAAGCGACCGCCGTGAATACCGCGGGCTTGTTTGCGTTGTTCTTTCCAAATTTCTGCCGGCGAAGGTTGTTGCATAGTCTCAATAGCTGTCAGGAAAATAGGTAGGCTGGGACAAGTCCCAGCAAGATGGTGGTCTCTTTGTGATTAGTCTTATTGCCACGTAATCTGTAGAGAGGTTAAATTTCGTCGATCACAGTATCGGCTATTCGGAGCGCATTTGCCATGATGGTGAGAGCCGGGCCGACTCCCAACGAAGTTGGGAACAGGCTTCCATCGGCGACAAACACTTCAGGATGATCGAATAATCGCCCATTTTTGTCGGCCACCGCATGTTGGCGATCTGTTCCAAATCGCAATGTGCCACACTGATGAGCGACATGCTCGGTCGATGGAAACGATTTGGTGAGACAGTGCGCTGCCCCTCCCCGCTTCAAAATGTCGACCATCAAGTGAGTCAACACTTTGCCCCGCTCAAAATCGTAATCGGAATAACGATGCGATAATGCAATCTGACCATCTTCTTTCACGGAGACTCGGTTCTCCGGGTTGGGCAAGTCTTCAACAATCCCCGCCAAGGGCAACATGCGTTTTCGCAATGTCTCGATGGCTCGCTTTGGTAACCATTGGGGAGCACTCTTGCCAATCATCAACGGACCAGGAACGGGCAACGACTGGACCAATCCCAGTTTGTGAGGATAGTCGTCAGTGCCGAAGTAGTGGTCGGCAAAACCAATCTGTTTCACAAACGTGGACTCGGCACCGGTTCGTTTGAGGTATAAACCAACCACGATGGGCGAAAGATGCATCATGTAATTCCGTCCGATCAACGGATGATCGCAACCGGACTTCAATAAGATCGCGGGTGAGCCAATGGCTCCTGCAGAGAGCACGTATCTCTTCGCGGTGACTACTTGTTGATCTCCTGACTCTCGATCAAGGACCCTCACGCCTGTGATCGATTCTCCTTGTCGCTCAAGTTTCTGGACCTCCACGTTCGTCCAGACTTCGATTGATCCCGTTTCCGCCGCGGCTTTCTCAACCACTTGCCCTGCCGAAATGCGGGCTCCGTTAGGACAGATATAGCCGGGGCATGCGTCGCATTGCAGGCAGATATTGAAATCAATCCCCAACGGCAAGACGAACGGTTTGAGTCCCGCAGATTCATTTCCGTTGACCAGTCGCTCGTTAATCGGTTTGAGAGGAATCGGCTGATGCGGATACTGTTGCGAGGGATGATTGAGGGGACCGAAGTTGTCCGATGTCTGGCCGCTGACGTGATACAGCTGCTCGGCACGATCATAGTAAGTCGCCAGATCATCATACCCGATGGGCCAATCGTGTATCGACTTTTCCAAACGATCTGCATAATGTTGACCGGGATGAAAATCGTCATCGCTGGGGCGCATGAGCGCGGCACCATACAAAGACGTGCTGCCTCCCAGAACACCTCCCATGTAGAGACGAGCATCGGTGTCGTTCACATCAATTGGGCGATCATCGTACGGTTGCTTGTCGATCAGCATGGCACGTTCATCGTGAGGCAGAGAAACCTCGGGAGATTTTTTTCCTCTTTCGAGCAGCAGGACACGCTTGCCAGCTCGGGCGACAGCATTTGCCAACGTCCCCCCACCCGCTCCACTCCCGATCACGATGACATCGTAAGAATCAGACATCGCCAGAAATCAGAGCCTCTCTCGGGAACAAATCAGAATTTCGTCGGTCTCACAGGATAGCAACCCCGATATGATGACGACTACCCACTTGAGAAGTCTCCCGACACATCTCAGCGAGATCTGCAATTTTTTGTCAAAAATCAGTGAGATATGGTCACCATTTGCGACCATATAGAGACAGACACAGTCGTTAAATCTCCCAATCATCCCAATCATCGCGACCCGACCTTTGTTTGGCGTTGAGATGCAAACCGATGTTCATGCAATTGAGCAGTTGTAATTGCGAGTGATCGCTGGTTGAATGGTGTCTCAAACCAGTTGTCGTTAATGGGATAAATCCTCTGAGAAGGTTCAGTTGACAGATGCAAACAGATACGATTCAACGCCAGTATGACGAGGTCATTGCCCAACATTATGACCTTGATCCACAAAACGTCACCGGCGATTCGCTCGACAAGGCTGTCGAGCAATTACAATCAACCGAAAATCTGAAACTGGCAGAGTCTGCACTTCGGATTCTCGATGTTGGATGTGGAACCGGCATGTTCTGCGAACGACTTCGCAATGAAGCCGGCATGTCAATCGACCCCTACGGCCTCGATCTATCTCAGGCCATGGTCGATATCGCCGGCGAACGAATTTCCGACATGAAACTGGCCGTTGATGATGCCGCCAATCTTGACGATCACTTTCAGGATGTTTCTTTCAACATCATCTGCACACACTTCATGACGGGATTTGTGCCCATTGATGTGTTGGCCCCAAAAATCCACAACAAACTGGATGAGGGTGGATATTGGTCTTTCGTGGGTGGCACGATGGGCGGTTTCCCAAACCTGCAAAAAAAAGCAGACCTCAAAATTCTGAAAATGATCTTTGGCGGAAAAAGTATCGACACACCTTCGTTAGTCTCGAATCCCCAAGACGAAGCAGACGTGGTGCAGAAACTTCAGTCCCACGGCTTTGAAGTGTGTCAGAGCGAAACATTCCAGCCAGAAGTCAATTTTGCCAACTTCGATGAATTCATGGACTTTGCATATCGGGGTGGCTGGCTGACACCGTTTGTGGAAAAACTCGGTTTACACAAACTGAATCGAACCTCACAAGCCATTCTCAATAAGCTTGCTTTCCCGATCAAGGATCATCACTCCATCGTGTTGGCGCTGGCTCGTAAACAGAACCAGTAAGTTCCATTTGCCGCACGGGAAAGAATCTTTCGATGCGTGTCGCCATCATTGCGGAAGTCTTTTTGCCAAAAATTGACGGCGTCGTGCATCGTACGCTCAATCTCATCGAACAGTTGCAAGCCGCCGGTGACGACTTGATAATCGCTTTCCCTTACGCAGAGGGGGAACGGGATTGCGACTTACCGCTCGTCGATTTCAAAAGTTTCCCGTTCATCACTTATCCCGAATACAAAATCGGAATCCCCGATCATCGGCTTGAAGATGCAATCCGCGAATTCCAGCCCGATGTGATTCATTACATGAATCCGCTCGCCTTCGGCTTCCGTTGTTACAATCGATTGCGCAAAGCCGGGCTGAATTATCCCAGCATGTTCTCGTTTCATACTCTGTACGGTGAATTCGTCAAAGGTTACGCCGCCCTGCGACCACTCTCACCCATCATCTGGTGGACGATGCGGGAGTTTCATAACCGGGCCGACATGAACATGACCGTCTCGGGACTGATGCGGGACGAATTGATCGAACGAAATTTTGAACGGGTCGAGCTTTGGCCTCCCGCCGTGAATGTCGAACAGTTTCATCCTCGTCAGAAGTCGGACGAAATGCGAAATCGGCTCACTCAAGGACGACCTGAGAAACCATTGCTGTTGACCGTTTCGCGACTTGCTCCCGAAAAGAACGTACTGTTCCTCAAAGAAATTGTGAGTCGCTTTCCCGATGCGACATTGGCGGTGGTCGGTGATGGACCACAACGTGGAGAACTTGAAAAGAAGTTCGCCAACCTCGATGCCTGCTTCTTTGGTTATTTGACCGGCGACGAACTCGCCGCCGCTTACGCCTCCTCCGATCTGTTCCTGTATGCCTCGGAAACAGAAACCATGGGGAATGTGGTTTTGGAAGGGATGGCGACCGGTTGCCCCGTAGTTGTTCCCCGAGCGGGTGGAATACCGTCACTCGTCGAACATGAGAAAACCGGCCTGTTATATGAACCGCGAAATGTCGATGACGCCTGCTCTCACGTTGAGAAGTTATTGGGTGACACCGCTTATCGCGAGCAAATTGGCAACGCGGCGTATGAAACCGTCAAAAACTGGGACTGGCCACATGCCATCGAAAGAGTGCGGGAAGTTTACCAGGAATCAATCGACCGCTTCGACCCTGACATGGCTGGCTCTGCCACGATGAAACAACGTCTGGCCGGCATGATAGTCTCGTCACTGGTGACGACGTTTGGTTGTTTAGGCAAGACGACGAAGCCACCAAAATGAATACAGGGAGATCCCGATGAGAATTCATACCGCGTTCTTCATTATTTCATTTTGCCTATTCGGCAAGCTCTCTGCCGCTGATCCCCCCAACATCGTGATGATCATTTCTGACGATCAGGCGTGGACCGACTTTGGATTCATGGGACATCCGCACGTCAAGACTCCGCATCTTGACAAGCTGGCCGAACAATCGGCCCGCTACCCCAACGGGTATGTCCCCACCTCCGTCTGTCGTCCTTCACTCGTCACGTTGCTGACCGGTCTATACCCCCATCAACACGGCGTCCATTTCAATCATCCTCCGCCGGGCAACTCTGCCTTGAGCAAAATGTCGAAGGATGATTATTTACGCACTCGCGACAGAGCGTCTTACCTCATTAAATCGGCTCCTTCTCTGCCACGAATATTGGCCAACAAAGGATACAACTCATTCCAGACAGGCAAATACTGGGAAGGTCATTTTCGCAACGCCGGCTTCACGCACGGTATGACCGTCGATCAAGCCTCTCCCGAACCGGCATACGGCAACCGCAAACTTCCCGATGGATCACTTGTTGCACACGGTAATGGTGACGCGGGTCTCAACATCGGTCGCGACACCATGCAACCGATCGCTGACTTCCTGGACGAGCATGGCAAGCAACCCTTCTTCCTGTGGTATGCACCGTTTCTGCCTCACGAACCTCACAACTCTCCCGAGAAATACCGAGCATCTTACGAGAACAATCCTGCAGTATCCGAACACCTTGTCGATTATTATGCGTCTTGCAGTGAGTTTGATGCGACCGTCGGCCAATTGATGAAAATGATGGAAACTCGTAACTTGACCAAAAACACCATATTCGTCTTTGTCATCGACAACGGCTGGCAACCCGTCGAGAAGAAGAATTCTCGGACGGGCAAATACCCTGTCGATATTCGTTCCAAGCGTTCCCCTTTTGATTACGGCTTGCGAACGCCGATATTGATTCGTTGGGACGGACATACAAAACCGGCCACTCACGAGGCACTGTGTAACAGCGTCGACATCGTACCGACCATCCTTGATGCGGTGGGTATCAAGGATTTGACAGCGAAAATGCCGGGCCGATCATTATTGCCGTCTTCAATAGGGACAACACCGTTGGTAGATGGCCCCGTGTTCGGAGAGATCTATCCGGGTGATGCCACAACGCTCGGTCATCCTGCGCGAGATGTTGCCTATCGTTGGGTGAGAGAGGGTCGCTGGAAACTGATCGTCCCACATCGTCAACGTGGTGAAATCTGGCGAAACTATGTGAAAGACGTTTCGTTGTTCGATGTAGTCGCCGATCCGCATGAGAAAAACAATCTGTCAAAAGATCCATCCCACCAACAACGGATCCAAAAGATGAGCAAGTTACTCGACGACTGGTGGACGCCGGGAAATAACAGTGATCCCTGATGAACGCCGGAGACGATTGTTTTGAAAGCATTCTTTTCAGAACTTGGCGATCACCACTCTCAAACATCCTGTCACTCAAGAGCCTGAAACCTCAGACTCTTGAAATGGCGTTAACTCATGACTGGTCATGGCATCCAAGAGTCTTCAAGAGTATGGGACATAGACACACACCCTTCATACTCTTGACGATACTCTTTCATACTCTTGAGCAAGTTGCGGATGTCATAGAGTTTGTGGCATTCGTTCGTTTTGGGGTCATTTTCCGATTTCGCGATTCGATTCGCAAACACTCAACCACCGATTCAAGATTTGAAGATTCGATGATTTGGGGGGGTGCCATTTCCGAATCTTGACCAAATGTTGAATCAAATCTTGCCAAATCTTGATTCCGAATCTTCCCGAATCTTGAGCAACTCGTTGGCTTCGTTCAGTTTGCGTCATATCGCGGTTGGTGTGTAAAATGACCTCAATGTCGGTACGCATTTTCCACGTCACGCGAAATCGCCTCCGATTTCACGTTGGGGAGTCGTCATTCGTCAACACGTAACTGGTTTCAAATGACGTTCGAATTGCCAAAGATCAAAGTCGTATTTGCCGTAGGTCGGGTTAGCGCAGCGTAACCCGACAAATGATTCACTGGGGCTGTTGTGATGCTGGGTTACGACTCGCTTCGCTCGTCTAACACCAGCCTACCTTCATGAACGAACCCCGAACGGTAACTCTGGTAGCGGACAGTTGGCAAGACCATTTTTGCGTGATCATTTCAAGAGTGAACATAGCCCGAACTGCGCAAGCAGTCGGGACTGGTGCGAATCATATTCCTATTGAAAATTATCTCACGCGAGGACGCAGAGAATCAACAACTCAATCTGGCTCTGGAAATTGTATCGGTAGCTGATGCTGTAATCTTTTGGAGTGCGGTGACCTGTCACCGCTTTCTTTTCAACTTCATTCGAGGAGTGAGAGAATCAGCAACGCCGATTGAAAAAGAAAGCTCCGCCGAGACGGAGCACTCCAAAAACGATAAACGCTAACTCTGGTAAGAGTCACTTGGCAAGATAAGTTTTTTGACGCAAAGCCGCCGAGAGGCAAAGAAACGCAAAGAGGTTGTCGCTGCGTTCGCAAGAACGCAGAGAAATTTATAGCGTTGTGTGGCGGAATCGCTCCGTGAATCGGAAGCCCATCAAGAGCAGACAAAGTGTAGCTGGGCTTTTGGAGTGCGGTGTCCTGGCACCGCTTTCTTTTCATTCCGTCAGCAAGAGGGCGCACAACGCCGATTGAAAAAGAAAGCTCCGCCGAGACGGAGCACTCCAAAAACAAGACGCTGCGATCAAGTTCAAGGTGACAGAAACGACCGAACGCTGGAGAGTTCCGGCATATGAAATCGAGCATCATGACTCACGCAGAGCGACTGTGTCGCTTGTCAAGTTGTTGGTGCCTCATTTTGCCTTTTAGTGATTTTTGTGGCCATCAAGTGAAAGAACCATGGGGCTTGCGACCAGAGGCTGATGGGGCGTAAATTGAATTCAACGAAATCAGCCGGGGAAAGGAGATACGACTTCTACCGCCTTAGGTCTGATCTCCTCATGATCATGAGGCGACCTCAGTTGCTCTACGTCACCCGTCCAAGACAAGAAGAAATACATAACAGCATCAAAGGGGCGAGTTATCATCAAAAGTCGATTTCAAATCACGAATCATTCGAGGTACTGAAAGCTCCGCTTTCGCGGTAGCCCGTCAAACTTGCAGCAGCCAGTCTCTCTTTTCAAATCGCCTTGCTACCCACAGCCGACCGGACAATCAACAACACGCTGATTGCCACAAAGATCATCACCAGTGAAATCGCGACGGCGGTTTCGATGTCTCCCGTGCTCAAGTGCAGAAAAATACTGACCGGCAAAACTTCGGTCTTCTGCTCAATGGCCCCCGCGAACATCAACACTGGGCCAAATTCTCCGAAAGCCCGCGCCCAAGCGAGAGTCCCTGCCGTCAAGAGGCCGGTTCTCGCTGATGGCAGAACGACGGCCCAGAAGGCTTGTGATCGACTGCAACCCAATGTCATCGCAACCTGTTCTTGCCGGAGAGAGAGATCATCAAATGTGGAGCGCATGGTGCGTGTCGCAAACGCCGTCACGACGGTGAACTGCGCAAACATCACCGCAGGGACATGAAAGGCGATAGGCAACCAATCATCCACCGGACGCAGAATCGATTGACGAAACAGAATCACCAGACTTAATCCGATCACTACCGGAGGCACAATGATGGGGATATCAACAAAGGCATCGAGGATCGCCTTTCCCCGAAATTGCGCACGGGACAAAAGATAACCCAGTGGTACGGCCACCCACATCGCCAGAATCGTGCTGATCAAACTACTGATCAGGCTCAGCCACAAACTGTATCGCAGCGCGGGGGATGCCAGTAAAGCTCCAAAATGAGACAGACTTGCGTACTGTAAATCGGCCAGCAACAACATCGCCAACAGCAGAACATACACTCCGCTCAAACAGCCGAGTGCCCACCAGAAATTTCGGTCGGGATGATTCACGGCGTCACCTCCGTTGGCTTTCGACTGATCACTCCATAGTCGTAATTGTCGAAAATGGACTGACCGATGGATTCATCCAGCAAGTAACCAATAAACTTTTCTGCCAGTTCTTTCTGCTTGACAGTTTTAAGCACCGCGATGCCAATTTCACTTTCTGCCGATTGAAACTGGGGAATTTCAATTGGTTCCAGTTCTCGATATTGCGCGGCGGTCGTATTCCAAACGATGCCAGCATCGGCCGACTCCAGTTTGATGTCGTTGGCCACATCATTCACGGTGGCCCGTTGCAACATGGCGTGTTGCCAGATGGGTTCCCATAGCGAACTTTCTTCGAGCAGTTGTTTGGCGATGCGACCGATCGCCGCACGCTCTGGATCTGGTAACGTCACGCGAAGTTTCTCACGAGTCAGGTCGGCTAACGATTTTATCTGTTTCGGATTTCCGGCCTGGACCGCAATGACGGGATGTTGACGGGCGAAGGGAACGATGCGGTTCGTCAGCCCTCTTTCCTGGGCCTGTTCCAAATACCCTCGGTCAGCAGCCAGATACAAATCGGCGTCTTCCAGCCTCAAACTGGAGAGCAGCACTCCCGAACCGGCATAACGAGTTTCTACGATCACGCCGGTCTCGGCCTCGAACTTCTCAATCACTTCGCGAATCGGTTCTCGAACACCGGCTGCACAGAATAATGTCAGGGTGGGACCACCCGATTGACGAAATCCACCGCGTCCCGGCCCGAAGGCCAGCGCAGTCATCAGACCGGCCAAAATGACCAGCGAGACGGCGGCGTATTTTTGATATCGAAACATTGGTGGTTCAATCCTGCAATTCTTGCGAAAATGAAGTATAACCATCCCATCGTCTTGTCACGAGTATGCGTAGCAAGTGAATCGGACAAAAAATATTTCAGTATCAGCATTTGATACTCGCGACCATACAATTATCGACTATGAACAAACCCGAGCCACAAACGGAATACGACGGTCGATCAGCGGGAATTCTGTGGTGCGCGGGAACATTTTCTCTGGTCTGGTTTTTGTTCACAGTCCTGAGTGATTCACAAGTGGCCGGAACGATGATGAGCCAAGGCCTTTGGATCTCGTTGGTGGAGAAAGTGGGCGGCGAGATTGAGCAACTTCCTTCGGGTGCAATGATTGCCAATCTCTCTTTTCTCACGTTGTGCCTGGCAGCCTTCATTCTCAATGCCGTTTGCCTGATCATCGGTAGCGTTTCTCGGACATATCTGAATCAAGACCACATTGTACCGGTCACTTTCAAAGAATCATTCAGCACTTTGGCGGCTGATGGAAAGTGGTGGCTGGTGTTGCTTGTCTGGCAATGTCTTTCGATTGCTGGATTGTTGGGCGGTTCCGAATCTTTAGTGTCGCTGACAACAGGCACCATCCCATTCTGGCTGGGTTTGAGTTTTGCATTGGCCAATAGCCGTGCGTTGAGTCGGGTGAGTCAAGAATCTCAACAAGCTCAACTCTCATCTTCAAAACTTTCCTGGACCGCACTTGCCAGCATGCTGCTGTTCGTGATCGTTTTCACCGGTATGAACTGGCAACTCTTCGCGAATTTACAAACGCCGCACGGTGACTCGGCCATGTACGAAGAACACCTCTGGAATCTCACGCACGGCAAAGGATTCCGCAGTTATCTCGATCAAGGACTATTTCTCGGCGAACACATTCAGGCGATTCATCTGCTGCTTTTACCGATCTACATGTTGTGGCCGTCTCATCTCTTACTCGAATTGAGTGAAGCGATTGCCTTGGGCGTCTGTGCGATTCCCGTGTATCGCATGACGCTGCGACATACCGAGAGCAAACGGGCGGCAACATTGATGGCGATAGCCGTGCTGGTCTATTTCCCGCTGCACTTTTTGGAAATCTCGATTGATCTGAAAACATATCGTCCCATTTCATACGGAGTACCATTATTACTCTTCACGCTGGACAATCTTGAACGCAAGAACTATCGGCTCGCATTTCTGCTCTGGTTGCCTTTGACATTACTTGCCAAAGAGGACTTTGCCGCTATCTTCGCACCGTTGGGGTTATGGGTGGCGTGTCGAGCGTGGACCGACCAAAAGGACAAATCGGGCCTTAAAGCCGGCTTGGGACTGACTCTTTTCTCGGTGATCTATCTGATCTTTGTGATCAAACTGGCGATTCCGTTTTTCCGTGCCGGGGACGATGTCCATTATGCCCGCTACTTCGGAGAGTTGGGCAATTCACCGGGCGACATTGCACGCAGTTTGTTCACTCAGCCGGGTGCGGTGTTCGGACGATTCTTTTCCTTGCGGACCATCATTTACGCTGCGGCGTTGATCGTTCCCCTGGGAGGATTATCTCTCCTCTCACCCTCGCGTTTGCTGGTCGGACTTCCCTTATTTGGCGTACTGTCACTGATGCAACTTTCGGATGAGACCGGATCGTCGGCCACCGATATGCTCATCCCATTTCATCACTTCCATGCACCACTTGTTCCCATTGTTTTCTGGTCCGCAGCGGCCGGATTAGGCAGACTAAAAAAACAAGCCGCATGGACCCCGTCCCGTGGTGCATCCTTGGCAGTCTTCTCAGGAGTCGCGACATCGATCTTCTTTTCACTTTCGCCACTCGGAGTCGCCTTCTGGGATCCGCATTCCATTCATTATTGGAAGTCGCTCTATGTCGTTTCTGAAAGAGCCGAGCAGGTCGAAAACGTTTTGAAACAGATTCCCGAAAATTCACGAGTCGCTTCGACAGACTTTATCCATCCACGATTCACACATTACGAGCGATCTTACGATTACAGCCAATATGCTCGCAAAGTGAGTGGTTACGAATTACGAGTCCCCGAGTATACGGATTACATCGTGATTGATACCGGTCATCGTTACAGTTGGATTAAATCTGCGGATGATGTTCCCGAGTTACAAACTGAACCGGAAAAATGGGAATTGCTCCCCGACAAGACGAACGGCTATTTCCTCATCTTGAAGCGACGTGAAACCTCGACACCTGAGGAGACATCATGACGTGGTTCGGCCTATCTACCGGTTATCTGATCGGCACGACGATCTGGTGTGTCTCACTTTCTGTGGCCCTCATTGTCCTGCTAAAAATGCGTCGGGGAAGTGACGAAAAACCAATTCGCAAAAAGTTGGTCAATGCAGCGATTTCGCTCTGGTTACTCTGCCTGTTGATGACAATTTTGGAGGTTGGCTTTGCAGTCGGCTACGACCGGACCGATTCGTTCAACATGTCGAACGTCTCCAAAAAATGGTTCCGAAAATACGCAGAGCCCGAAGAGAAAGTGCTACGGTTCGGCCCCAATGAAGGAATCGTTTGTCGCGATGTGAAACCGTTCCCCGAATCAATCCCCGAGAATGCCAAACACATCTGTTTTCTGGGTGACAGCTTCACCTACGGACATGGCATCAATCATTCCACCGATCGATTCAGTAATTTGGTAAACCAGAGTTTGGAGAAAGATTCGGACGAGGAAATAATTGTGACAAATCTCGGCAAGCCGGGAACCGATCTGTTTTACGCGGAAGCGATTTTGGAAAATCTGTTCGAAGACGACATCCGCGTTGACACGGCTGTTTACACTTTGTGCCTGAATGATATCGAGTCATTCCATCCCGACTTTAAGACGTTCTATTCCGCAGATTGGCTAAGTGGCTCGGACTTTTTCTTATTTCGCGATACCTATTTCTTCAACCTGTTGTACTTTCGCATCCAACAAGCCCAACGTCCGCAAGTCAAAAGTTATTACGATTTCATGAGCGATTATTACGCAGGCGAGCCGTGGGAACGCATGAAACAAAAGCTGGCAACGATCCATGAACTTTGTGAGAAAAATGGCTGTGAGTTCCGACTGCTGATCTTCCCATTCTTGCACAATTTGAATGACGACTATGCCTTCGCCTCGGCTCACGAGCAAATTGTCGAAAGCTGTCGAGAGAATAATATTGCTGTCGAGGATCTGTTACCCGTCATGCAAAAGCATTCCGCAGAAGGTCTCATCGTTAGCCGCTTCGATGCGCACCCTAACGAACGCGCCAACAAGCTTGCCGCTGATGCAATTTTCGAGTGGCTCACAAAGAAAGATGTGTTGACTCAAGAGACCGAGCAATAGCGTCGCTGATTCATTCACCTTGCAACGTCAGTACCAATTTGCGGTTACCGCCATGATCGCGATGTTCACACAAGAACACACCTTGCCACGTTCCCAGATTCAATCGCCCTTGGCTGATCGGTATTGTAACCGCCGGTCCAAAAATCGATGACTTGATGTGAGCCGGCATATCGTCAGGGCCTTCGAGCGTATGAATGTAGGGCCAATTCTCAGGGACCATTTTGTTGACGGCCATCTCCATGTCGTGCGAGACATCGGGAGATGCGTTTTCGTTAATGGTCAGCGAAGCCGATGTATGCTCGATAAATACATGCAGCAAACCGACTTCGACCGGTTCCAAGTCGCTCAATCCGCTCTCAATTTCATGCGTGATCAGATGAAAACCGCGTGAGTGAGCGGGCAGACGAATTTCCGTTTGTGACCAGGGCATGGCTTACTCATTTCCGGGATGTTTGCGGCGAGCGTAACCGGCGGAGCCGATGTAGCCGGCGTCACCGCCGAGTGTCGCATAATCGAAGAGTGTTTTTTCGTACGGAATGGGGAATGCTCGCGATTTCACCTCATCCTTAATTCGCTGCAAAAAGCGACGCCCCAACTCGGTATCATGTCGTCCGAAAGTCATCGCGCCACCGTACAACATCATGTTGGGATTGATCGTATGCAGGACAGAGGTTGTGCCCACACCCATATACGTTGCCGTTTCCATGATGAGATCGTTGGCCAATTGATCCCCTTGCTCGGCGGCTTTCGCCATCAGCAATGGATCAAGTTCTTTACCCTCTGCCATCCAGTCTCTGAGTATCGATTCTTTCCCGTCAGCCAATGCTTCGCGACATCTCGCTTTGAGCGCAGTGGCAGACGCATACGCTTCAAGTGTTCCATATTGACCGGTTGCACAACGTCGCCCGCCATTCATCTCAATAATGATGTGACCGCATTCCGAGCCGTGTGAATGCTCTCCCCGAATAATCATGTCGGCAATGATGATGCCGCACCCGATTCCCGTTCCCAAAGTCCAGAAGACCATGCTGTGAACGTGCCGACCGGCCCCCACCCAATATTCTCCATAAGCGGCGGCATTGGCATCATTCTGCAAAGTTGTCGGCCGCTTGACCCGTTCAGCCACTCGTTCTCGGATCGGAATATTATCCCAACCGGGCAAGTTGGGGGGATCAAGCAGCATGCCGGCAGGAATGTCCATTGTGCCGGGAGTTGCCAGACCAACCGCACGAATCTCCTCCAAAGTCAGTCCTGCTTCGGCGACCGCCGTATCAATTCCTCGACAGATCGTGTCGATCCCGTGATCGGGGCCTTTTTCAGCATCCGTTGGGTAACTGATATAAGAGAGCGAGTTCCCGTGATCGGACACAACACCGACTTTGATATTGGTTCCTCCAACATCAACACCGACGTAAAAAGGAGCTTCGTCACGGAGGACTGTCATATCGAGAACATCTTATCTTAAGGAATTTAAGTCGTGCGGTACCGATGGAGAAGGATTATAGCCAGTCATGACCAAATCTCGCAAACATGGCATGATTTGAATCATTGCGACGTTTGTGGGCGTGAAGATGGTCCTGAATTTTTCGCGAGAATACCTCTATGAATGCTGTTAGAGTTGATCGGGTGAAGCGTCTTTATCGGTGTCGGGTAGGTATTGAAGCCTTTCTCCGGCCCGTTTCGAGGATCGATCAGAAACGGATTTTTGTATGACATCGTTACCGTCCACCGATGCGGCTTCGCCGCTGGAGTCTCTTTATCGAGACCAGGCGCGCGAATTGTGGGCATTATTTTATGCCTATTGCGGCAATGCCGAACGCGCGCAGGACGCCGTTCATGAATCCTTTTTGAAACTGCAACAACAGACTGAGGAAATCCGAGATCGAAGAGCCTGGCTGATACAGGTCGGACGAAACTGGCTGCGAGATCAAGCACGTCGTAAAGTCAATTCTGTCATCAAAACCGAATTGCTCGACCTCAATCCGGGCAACGATCACGAACCGATCTATACACTTTTTGACAAAGAGCAACGAGAGCAAATCCGAGCAGCATTACAAAAACTGAAAGAAGCCGACCGCGAGGTATTGATTTTGCGATATGCGCTGAACTGGTCCTCTCAAAGAATTGGTGAGACATTGGCAACATCTGCGGCAGCCGTCGATATGCGACTGACACGGGCCCGTCAACGGCTGGCGAGCGAACTGGAGCAATTGGGATTTGAACATGACTGATCACAAGCAGCCCGAACAACGGCTTTCGGAACAGGATGTGGAAGGTCTGTTGCAACAATTTTTCGCAGCGGAAACTCCCGTCGAATATCGATCAAACGATCCTCGACTTGCCACACCATCATTGACCGAAGTCGTCGCCCCACTTCCGACCTCGCCCAAAGAATCTCGTCAACTCGCCGGATATATGGCACTTGTCGTCTCGACTGTCTGTTGCCTGCTGGTTGTCTCTTTCTCACCCCATGAAAACGGTGAGCAAAACGTCGACCCTCGATCATCGTCATCGAACGAATCGGCTCCCCCTGCCGACGAAAACAGAGATTTCGTCCCCGTGGAAGATCGCGACCATTTACGTTTCAGCAAACTCGGCGGTGTCGAAGATCCTACTGAGTCCCAACCGGATACTGAGGACACTCTGGTCCCTGAATTGGAAGTCGAAATCTTCCCGTTACAGCCAGACAAACCGAGATGAGTCGCAAGCTCATCTTCAATCAATGATCCGCACGCGACGACCTTCAACATTCAGTCGTGCCGCAGCATACAGACGAATGGCTTCCGGGTACGCCAGACATTCCTGTTCGAACACTTTCGCCGCCAGAGAATCGGGAGTGTCATCATCGCTCACACAGACAGAGCGTTGCAAAATGATGGGGCCATGATCGTACTGATTATCGGCAAAGTGAACCGTACAACCACTCACTTTGACACCCCGCTCGATCACCGATTCGTGAACTTTGTGGCCATAATATCCTCGGCCACAAAACGCGGGAATCAACGACGGGTGAATGTTCATGACTCGGCCCAAAAAGTCGTCGGGCACATGAATCAACGATAAAAAACCAGCCAGCGTGACAAGATCGACATCCGCATGCCGTAGTGTTTCAAAGATAGCCGCGCTGAACGCGTCCGTATTGGGATAATTTCCACGAGAAATCACATCGACCGGAAATCCTTGTTCGCGCGCCCAAGTCACTCCCCCACAATCTTCCCGACTGGCGATCACCTGTGGTGCCGCGATCTCCAACCTCCCGGCTTCTTGCTCGGCGATCAGATTTTTGAGAGTCGTGCCGCCTCCAGAAATCAGGACACCCAATTTCAACGGACGGTCGAGAGGTTCGGTTAACATGCAGGCTATGACTTTCAGACTTGGACAATCACACTTTTCGTGATCGAAGAATTATTCTGCAGAGTTTTCGAAAGGATTGTCTTCAGAAGAACTCATTTTTTCGCGCACTGATTTCAATCGATTCGTCGAACGATTGGAACGAACAATCATGAAGAGCACAACCACACCGACGGCAATCACGAATCCGTATCCCCAGTCGGGAAACTCCCGTGAGGTCGGTTCGGGAGGTGACCAACTCACCGTTTTTGCCAAAACCAAAGGGACCGCTTGAAGATCTTCTTTCCCTTCGTAGGCAAACAGTTTGAAATAATAGCCGGTCACAGAGACACCATCGTAAACTTGCGTCTCGGGAAAATTCAGAGGCAACCCATCTGGCACTTCCGTACAAATGATGATGACCGGGTAACCTTTGGATTCTTCATCAAACAAAGTGACTTGGTAAAGCGTTTTGATCCCGAAGTCATTCTCTCCTACCGGGAAAGAGATCGCCTGTCGGATGTGTCCGCTGAAAGAGACGACTTGTCCTTGGCACTTTTCCGACTGATTAAAGGCATCGCGAATGAGTGGATAGGAAGGAAGATCTTCGCGGTACTGGTTCACTCGTTTTTCGAGTTGCTTTCGGAGTGCATTTTTTTGTGCTTCCGTATCTGTCCGCGCTTCGATTTTCTCCGCGACCGTCCGTTCGGCGAACTGATCGATCATCGACAATCGAAACTCGCGGGCCGCTTTTGAGAGCGTTGACTCGGGAAGATTTCTGACATGGTCCAAAATGCGGTAATACGGTTCGTTCTCGTCGGGAGAAAGCCCCAGCCCGCCCGTCGGTTTCACGGGGACCAATTTGAACCATTCTTTGGGAAGAGATGCCAATTCGGGATCGGCGTCCGGTAACGGTTTAGGCTTTGCAATCACCGATTTCCGAGTCGGTTGTTCGTCCGGGAGGCTGATCTCCTGAGACCAGCCGGGCAAGTGCATTCCCACGATCAACAAACACCAGGCAAATACTCGCAAGTCCATACCGTGAAATATGTTTGATCGATTGACTGAGGGCATCACGATAGTTCTCTCGATGGTGAATTCCGATGGTCACGCAAGTCTGCGTATTTGGAGTCTCATCAAGTATAGCGGCTTTTTGCAGGAGATCAGAGGATTCGAAGAGAATAATTAGAGAGCCGTCAAACCTATTTTCAGACTGTCCAAGAAGCCATGCTTGGTGACGAATCTCCAGAAACGCTAGTCATTTACGTCAACTGAGGGCGTATTCTCCGCGTTGACATGGATACCGAAATGCCTATAATTTGCCCACTTCTACAGAAGTTGAAGAGATCGTAGATTTGAACAAATCATACTGCACGTAGGCAGTTAAAATACCGGACAGAGATACTCCCGTAGGCAAAGGAAGAAATCATGGCTGACAACGTAATTGAATTCACCGACAGCAACTTTCAAGCAGAAGTTGTGGAAGCCGATCAGCCGGTGCTGGTCGATTTCTGGGCAACTTGGTGCGGCCCCTGCAAAATGATCGCCCCGACGATTGAAGAGCTGGCCAGTGATTACGATGGCAAAGCTCGCATCGGTAAAGTCGACATCGATCAGAATCAGGAAGTCGCCACACAGCACGGCATCCAGGCGATTCCTACCATCCTGGTCTTCAAAGGCGGCAAAGTGATTCAACGTTTTCAAGGTGTGAGCCCCAAGGAAAAGCTCTCTGAAGCCCTTGATGCGGCACTGTAAAGATTGAACGATTGGCGGGTGAATAACGGACTTTGCCCGCCGGAAGTGTCATAGACTTCACCATCATCGCTCACCCCGGGAAAGGATTCCCCGCATGAGCAATTCTAAACACGATTCTCATCCGACCGGGAGTTCTGATTCCCGGCCGGATGATTTCACGTCTGATTTGCTGGCAGCCGCACAAAACTCGGCACTCCCAGAGACGGAGAATCTCCCTCCGGCCGTCGCGCGCTCGATGCATGACCAATTGCAAATGCTCTCTGAGGTCAGTCATATCGCCTCATCGATGCAAGGGCGTCTCGAAGAGCTGGATCGTCGCGAGCAATCGGTTAACTCCCAAGTTGTTGCGTTAGAACGCGAACAACGCCAGTTTCGCTTGCGCGTGACCGAGTTTGAAGCTGGTCAGAAAGAGCGGGAAGGAACTGTTCAAGCTCAGCAGGAAACATTCAGCCTGCAACAAAAACAGCTCAACGAACTCGAAGCCCGTTTGAAGCATCGCGACGAAGAACTCAACCGCCGCGAACAGGAACTCGCCGAAGAGAGGGACGAATACCAATCACGTCTCAGCGACGAACTGGATGCCGAGAAAAGAAAACTCCGTGAAAGTCGCATTGCTTGTGAAGAAGAACAGGACAAGCTGGAACGGCTGAAAGAGAAATTGTCTGAAGAGCATCGTCAAAAATTGAACGACCTCGCTAAACGGCAACACGAGCAACGAGAAGAGCTTCGGCTAACGGTTCATCGTGATCACGAACAGGAAGTGTCCAGTTTTTCTCAACAGAAAAAAGAGTGGGCGGCCAAAATCGAACAACAGCAGGAAGAGTTGGCTGCGCAAAAAATGGAATTGAATGCCGCGAAAGCCGCATTTGATCGAGAACAAGAAGAACGGCAGGCCAAACTGCAAGAGTCGCAAACCTTGACAGAAAAACGCAGCCAGTTCCAGGAACAGCATTTGGAGCGTTTGCGAGAACAACTGAACCAGTCACAAACAGAGCTTCGCCAGGATCAGCAATACACGCGAATGATCCAAGAGCGCGATCATACCGTTCTCCGGTTACGGGCCAAGCAACTTCAACATTTCCGAACACTCCTCGAACAGCGGGAAGAATCGCTCACCAGAGAGGTCGGGATCCTTGCCCAATCTCGTCAGGCTCAAGAGGATCAGTTATCAGAGCAATTCGGCCAACTCGAAAAGCAACAACGCGAATGGCAAGAACGTCACGAACTTGAGCAATCCGACATTAAACGTCAACAAAATATGCTCGCCATCCATGCCGAGAATTTAGAAGCTCGACGGTATCGACTCGAACAACTTCAAAGAGATGTCGAAGAGACACATCGGCAGACTCTCGAAATGAAAGTTGTTGTCGAACAACAAACGCATGCGATGCAGTCCGAAGGGGGAACCGAAGAACTCTCGGAAAGTATGGAACAAGCTCGACAGGAATTATCACTTGATTACAAAAAACTTCGTGACGACTTACGAATAGAACGCGAAAAACTGACCGAACAGAGAGCCAGCCTCGAAATGCAAAGCCAGTTGTTCGCTGAAGAACGACAGGAGTTCCGTAAGTGGATAGAAGAGAAAGATGGTTCGCTTTCCAGCCGACAGAAAAAACTGCAAGAGATTGAAGAGAATCACGAAGAGCGTGAACAGGCATGGCGAGGATTACGTCAGCGCTGGCTCAATGAGCGTGTGGAAGCAGAAGGCATGATTCGTAAACTGCTTGCGCAATTAACCGATTTGCAAGATCCTTCTCTGACCTTGAAAGCAGCACCCCAGACATTTGAACAATCTGGAGAAGCGGCATGAGTCTGCTGCCTCGACGATCACTCGGACAAACCGGGCTCATCGTCTCGGCAATCGGTTTCGGGTCGTTCAAAATTGGTCGAAATCAGGGAATTAAGTACCCCAGCGGATACGATCTGCCCACTGATGTGGAATGTGAGCGTCTCTTCAACGGCATTCTGGATCTCGGCATCAATCTGATTGATACGGCTCCCGCGTATGGCATCGCCGAAGAACGATTAGGGCAACTGCTTTCACAGCTTTCTTCACATCGGCGGGATGAAATTGTTCTCTCCAGTAAAGTCGGAGAGCGATTCGTCGATGGGAAATCAATTTATGAGTTCGGTGCAGATGCCGTCATCAAAAGTGTGGAAGAGTCACTCCGCAAACTGAAGACCGACCATCTCGATCTATTGATGATTCATTCTAATGGAGACGATCTACACATTTTGAATGAGACAGATACTGTTGCCGCCATGCAGAAATTAAAACAAGCTGGCAAAGTGACCGCAATTGGATTGTCGGGCAAAACCGTGGAAGGCGCTCGGGCCTCACTTGAGTGGGCCGACGTGCTGATGGCCGAGTTTCACATTCAGGATGATTCTCATTTGAGCGTGATGCGAGAAGCTCAGGAATCCGGGATTGGCGTACTTGTCAAAAAAGGGCTTGCTGCGGGCCATCTGGATCCGCAAGCAGCGATTGAATTTGTCCTCTCCGAGTCTTCAGTCGATTCATTGGTTCTGGGAGGACTCAATCTCGATCACTTTGCTTCCAACTGCCGCATCGCCACCGAAGTTCGAAACGCTTAGAGTTTGTCTTCTTAATCAGCCCAATCCATCGAGCCTACCGGTACTGTCGCCAAACGACTCTTTCTCGATTCCCATGCGTTCAAGCAGCGAGAGATGGAGATTGCACAACGGTGTGTCCTTCTTAAATCGCAAGCGACGGCCCGGCTTGAGGGTTCCACCACCTCGGCCGGCCAAAATGATGGGCAAGTCGTGCGGGTCGTGAGAGTTACCATCCTTTAAGGTTGAGCCGAACATGACCATTGAATTGTCGAGCAATGATGTTCCCGCTTCGTCGAGAGACTTCATTTTCTCCAGCAAATACGCCACCTGCTCAATGTGCCAAGTTCCAATATCGACGTATTGCTTTAGTCGTTTTTCTTCATTGCGATGATGCGAGATGCCATGAAACGAGCCTGACACGCCATCGAGGAAAGAGAAGTTTCGGCCGGTTTGTGCATTCCCCAGCATGAATGTCGCGATGCGAGTGGAATCTGTCCAGAAAGCGAGCACCATGATATCGAGCATCAATCGCAGATGTTCGACGTGTTCTTCGGGAATTCCCGGACCGGGCCGCGGTACATTAAACTGACCGGTATTGATCCACCGTTTTTGCGGCTTCATGGTGTTTTCGATACGACGTTCGACCGAGCGTACCGATTCCAAATATTCGTCCAGTTTCACTTTGTCATTATTGCCGACTTTGTTGCGTAACGATTTCGCATCTTCTCGAACCAAGTCAAGAACACTGGTCTCATCCCGGACAAGTGATTTGGTGACTGCCGATTGCCGAGTCGTAAAACCGGAGACAATCGGGTTCGCTCGCCCTGTTCGAAACAATCGATCAAACGCCAACTGTGGAATGATCTCTTTCGGGACGGGAGTATGAGGATCTCGCCAGGCAATGTGTGAACCATAGATGCGGGTAAATCCTCCACCGATGTTATCGACGCCGGTGTAAGCTTCATCGACCCCCAATTCAAAAGAAGGGAGAGGTGTCCGGTTTCCGATTTGATCGGCCATCAACTGATCAACCGAAGTCCCGCCGGTATCCATATCACGGCCGGAAGTCCTCACCACATATCCGCCCGACAAAAATGCCGGAACTTTCGGCCAGTGACCGTTTCGACCAACGGATTGCTCATTCCACAAATTTTCCAACAGCATGAAATCGTCTTTGACATTCGCCAATGATTTCAACATGTGGGACAGTTCAAACTGTTCCTCGTCTCCCTCGGGTGTCCAGAACTTGGGGTTCGCACCGTTCGGCATGAACAGAAACGCCGAGCGGACCGGCGGTTTCGATAATGAGTCGTCGGCACACAGCGCGGGAGACATCGCCTCCAGCCAAGGTAATGCCAGAGCGGCACCAGCACCTTTGAGGAGTGTTCGACGTGAAAGATGTTTTTGAAAAATTGGATTCATTGGAAAACCCTTGAAGAACTCAGTCGGCAGTTCACTATTCTAGCATATTTTCTGTCTTCTGCTGATATCGAAATGGCGTACTCAGAATGATTTCGCGAACCAGCACACGAGACTTAAACTCTGACTGCTTGACCGTTTCGGAAATCTTTTGAATGGTGCAATCGTCAAAATCATTCAAACTGCGTCCCAACGCATAGCCGAGCATTTTGCGCGTCAGATGGTTGAGGAATTCATCCTGACGGTCTAACAACACGCTTCTTAACCCCGCAGGGCCGTTGAACGATTCACCTGAAGGAAGTGTGGCCGAGGCATCGATATCTGCCTTTCCTTCCTTCTCCCGCCAACGACCAAGAACATCGAAGTTATCAAGAGCGAAGCCCAACGGATCCATCAGGTTATGACAGGCCGCACAGGAGGGAGACTCTCGATGCTTCTTAAGAATCTCGCGAGTCGAGAGTTCGCTATTTTTGCTTCGTTTAATTTCCGGGATATCGGGAGGTGGGGAAGGAACTCGGACGCCGAGCATCGTTTCCAATATCCAGCCGCCTCGCAAGACGGGAGAAGTTCGCGTGGGGTATGACGTCACCATATGCACGCCCCCCATACCGAGAACACCGCCCCACTTTTCGTCTGGCAGCATCACTTTTTGGAAGGGTCCGCCACTTCCCCGCTTCGGATTTTGAACCCACGGATTGGAAGGTTGTTGTTTAGGTTGATCTTCTTTCTTGAATCCGTAATGCCCCGAGAGACGTTTATTGACGATGCTGTAATCTGAATCGATCAATTCCAGTAACGAACGATTTTCAGCCAGTAAATAACGAAAGAAATAAACCGGCTCTTCCTGCAAGTCGAATAACAATTCCGTCGTAAATTCTCCCTTAAAGACTCCCGTATCGGGAGCCACCAACGCACCAACTTCCTTGGTCCCCAACCACTGGCCGATGAACTCATAGGCAAACTGCTCCGCCTTGGGATCATCGAGCATCCGATTGATCTGCTGCTTCAACACCTCAGGTTGTCGAAGCTGTTTTTCCTTCGCTAATTGAAACAGTTGTTCGTCGGGCATGGTGGACCAAAGAAAATACGAAAGGCGTGAAGCGAGTTCATAGTCATCCAGTAACTCCGGTTGGTCACTCTGTGGATCGCTCTCGACTCGAAACAAAAAATGTGGTGAAACTAACACTCCTCGCAATGCGAGCTTCATCGATTCCGTAAAAGGATCGCCGCGTTCTGCACCACGGTCATACAGAGTCAAAAATCGCTCGACCTCTTCGGGACTGACGGGGCGACGAAACACCAACGGCATGAACTGGGTGAGAACTTCGCGCGCGTGTTGATGGGGGGATTCCGGTAGCGTATCGGCTTTGAGTTTCAGCAGATTTTGATGGCGTTGTCGCATCTCTTCCGAGGGAGTTTCGCGTTGCTCCCGGATCTCTAACGAAACGACATCAACGACCGAATTCTCGGGACACCGTAATGACAGCACATGATTGCCACGCGATAAACGAACCACGGCATTAAGCTGAATCTGCGGGAGTTCTGCATTTTTGATTTCAAATCGTTCTGCCGCAATGCCGTCCAGTTTGAACACCAGATTGGCGGGTGACTCATTGGTTTTGACGACAATCCGTACCTGATATTGGCCGTCATTGAAAACTGTCCCCAAAGCATTGATCTGTTTTTTCTGTTCGATAGTGCGAACTTTCAGATCATCTTGTTCGAGGGAAGGCAAAAAGTCGGACGGCGAATACTTCAATTCCAAAGCAGGAGAAATGATCGTCGCATCGAGAGCCTCTGAAGCGGCTGTCAGATACCGTTCCATCAACATAGTCGGCAGAAAAAGAGTCTCGCCGTTGTTATCGAATCCCTCTCCCCCCGAACCATCGACGGGGAACTTGTCCGAAGCTTTGAGATCAACACCGAGCAAATCACGGATCGTGTTATCATATTCCCGACGATTGAGCCGTCGTGTGATCACACGCCCTGCGTACTCTCCACTGGAACAAGCGGTGGCTTCGAGCGTTTTCTCAATCCAAGTCGAGAGCATTAGCCGGTCGGCTTCGGAGGGTTGATCTTCATCAGCGGGGGGCATCGTACGATTCTGCAACTGCTCAGCCGCACTACTCCACAAAGATCTCATTTTGCCGATCTGCTCGACGTTTTCAGCACGTAAAAATGGGGCCGCGTTTTCTTCCTCTTCAGGATCGTGACACGCCGCGCAATACTTGATCAACAACGGACGAATTTTGGATTCAAAGTGATCATCGGCTTCAGGTGACTGAGCCGCATCAACACTCAATCCAGATAAAGCAATCGATATGAAGAGAACAATGCGCATAGTAGAATGTCTATCAGGTGGGATCATTGGGAGGATCTATAGTTTATCCCAAAAACCGACCTGAAGCAAAGACTCTTACTGAACCGTCACAATTCACCGTGCAGTATCAGTTCCAGACACGCACTCGGTCGAGATGCAATTCCCGATCATCTGCACCACCGACTCGAAAGACAAGCCCCGGTTTTTTGACATGAATCGAGGGATGACGGGCGCTGGTTTTAACCGACTGGCTGGTCCCCTGTTGCTTGAGCTCAACATCCACTTGGTCCCCTCTCATAGCAAGGACGAGTGAATAGGTTTTCCCTTGTTGAAGATCGATCTCTGCAGTCGCCAGATTTTCGTTCTTGGACTCTTCGATATTCTTGTCGCGATGGAGTTGCACAACCATCTTCTTGGGTGTGAGCACGACCGAATAGAGATGCCCCTTCTTCTTTAACTCACCCTTGGCGGGATCGAATCCAAGATGCACGACTTTCGCACCGTGTAATGTAAAATCGACCTGAATGCGTGCATCCTGAATCGGCTGTCGCAAACGGAACGCGGCAATATGGTTGTCGGCTTTCAGTTGCGAGACTTTCAGGACTCCCTCTTCAACTTTCCAGGCACCCGTCTGCTTGGTCCATTTTTTGGACAGCGGAGCATCGAAAGTTTCATCGACAACCGGTTTTGGCTCGGCAGCAGTTAATGAGCCACACAGCAAAGTCGCCACAAAGGCGAAAGCAAATAGAGATTTCATGTGAGCCGCTTTCTGTATCGAGAATTTTTGAAGACTAGCATTATGCCGGGTGTGCGCCCGCTTGACCGGCTTCAATCACGTAACTCGCTCGTGTGATGAGTTCTGAACCGGGCGTCTCTACAATAGGCGTCACTCGGAAATCGGTTTTCCATTCATCGGGTGTTAAGGTACAGGCGACATACCCGCGTTCTGCATTGTACCATTTCACAAAATCATTATTGGCGGCTGCACGCTCAAACTGTTCAATGCGGGTTCCACCGTTCCCTCCTGATGTCATCGAAGTGCCGACAAATTCCGTCCCCACGACGGGGGACTTGGGATCATCAAAATCAACGTGCAGGTCGTTAACCCAGTTTGTATGAATATCGCCGGTCAAGACGACAGGATTGGGAACTTGACGATCATTGAAGAAACGTAACAAACGCGTGCGGCTGACATCATAGCCGGGCCATTGATCCATGCTAAACATGCGATTCTCCCCTTCACCGCGATTCACGCGGGCCATCATCACCTGTTGGGCGAGGATGTTCCAGGTCGACTTGGTGTGCAACAGGTTCGACATCAACCAACCTTCCTGCTTTTCACCCAGCATCGTGGCGTGAGAATCAAACACCTTGCCGACAAGATCGGTGTTGCCGTCGTCGTTCGGTTGATCGGTGCGATATTGTCGTGTATCGAGAACATAAAAGTTCGCCAAGCGTCCGTATTGAACCTTCCGATACAGTTTCATATTCGGACCGCGAGGCATGGTCGCTTTGCGCAAAGGCATGACTTCGTAATACGCCTGATACGCATTCATGCGGCGGTAGAGAAACTCTTCCGGTGAAATTCCGTCTTCTTCGGAAACGAGATTCGCGTAGTTGTTATCGAACTCGTGATCGTCCCATGTCACCAACCAGGGGAAGAGACGATGAGTTTCCTGCAATCCCGCATCCAATCGATACTGCGCATACCGATTACGATATTCGTCGAGCGATTTCACCTCACCACCGATGTGGGCGCGTTCCTTATCTTTGCGACCCGCGTACTCATAGATGTAATCGCCCAGGTGAACAACCAAGTCGAGATCTTCTTTAATCATATGGTCATAGCCGTTGAAGTACCCATACTCAACATGCTGACAAGAGGTGTACGCAAACCGCATTTGATCGGGCATCGTGCCGAACTTGGGTGTCGTCCGAGAACGACCAACCGCACTGATTTCTGTACCGACTTTGAATTGATAATAATACCAGTGATCGGGTTCGAGCCCTTCGACTTCGACATGCACCGAATGGCCAAGTTGAGGAGTCGCGATGACCGTCCCTTTTTGAACCACTTTCGTCATCTGTTCGTCTTCGGCGACTTGCCAACGGACATTCATAAAATCGGCCGGCATCCCGCCGTCATGAAGAGGATCGGGAGCTAACCGGGTCCAAATCACAAACCCGGTCGGTGCAGGATCGCCCGAAGCGACACCCAGCGCAAACGGGTTCTCTTTAAACTTGGGCTGCTGGAGAACACGCCCTTCGACCTGTTGCCCCAATAAGGGAACAGTCGAAAGCGCAGAAAGATATTTGAGGAAATGACGTCGATCAACGCCGTACTGTTTGGATCTCATGACGGAAGTTCCTTTGAGTCATTGGTGTTCTCAAATCCTATCAGATCACCCGATGAGATGAATGAGAATTTTCGCTGAAAAACTGGAGAGGCAAATCCCCGCATAAAATCGACGGATTGGCATTTGCTCTCACGATTCGACTCCGGTTACACTAAACGGCTCACTTCTCATTATTTTCTCATCGTCTTTACCCTGAAATCTACGCACACCTTGCTGTCAACTTTGGAGAATGAAGATGTTACGCTCACAATGGCTTTTGCTTTTGAGTTTTGTTTTTGGAATCGGTTTCCTCGCCGGTTGCGGCTCGGAAGATTCCGCGCCTCCCGCAGAAAATGGGAGCTCGGAAACCTCGGAAACAAGCCCTGATACTCCCGAGAGCTCCGACACAAAATCGATCACATCCACTGTGAAATCCTTGGCATCAGCGTCTTCCCTCGATCTCTCTTACATCACCGACGATTTCACCAGTGCCGTGATTGTTCATCCTGCCCGAATTTTGTCATCACCGTTTGTGAGTGAACTGGAAAAGGCGGGAGTTCCTCTCGAAAAAGGCATGACGGACATCATTGATCAATCTGGTTTTGATCCTCGGACGATTGCTCAAATTGTTGTGTTGGGAGATGAGAACTCCGCGTCAGCGGCCGCGATGCAGGCTCCCGGACTCTTTGGTTTTGGTGGTGGTCCTCCAGATCAGTTTGACGATGTGGGGCCGCAACTGAATAGTCCCGACGGCCTCGAGCCAGAAAAAGCTCCTGAAGAAGACGGCCCTGCCCTTCCCGATCAAGGTAACATTTCTCCGCAGAATCAAACCCTTCAACCAGTCAATTTTCAACCTGGTTTGGGCCCTGCGGATGGACCGGGTGGAGACGGCCCGGGAGAAATGGGCCCACCTCCTGTCCCCACGGTGATCGTTCGATTCACAGAAAATGTGGATCCGAAGACATTCTTCGACGACAAGCCGATTCCTCCATTAGAAGATGGAGAACAGGATGGGTTAGCCGTGAAAAAAGCTCCTGTTCCCGGCATGGACGTTGTGATCCATTTCGCGGACGAGAAAACAATCATTGTCACCAAATCGACCTTGTTGAAAAAGATGGTCGAAACCAAAACGACAAACAGCCCACTGATCTCGGAACTCAAACAGATCGACTCTGCAAACGACCTGATAGTCGTGATCGACATGACTCAACTCAGCCCGATGCTCGTCGGCTTAGGCCAGATGTTCGGTGCCGGTCAGGATCCCAACTTGGCGATGGGACTGAAGCTTGTCTCAGAATTGAAGACATTGACGATCACAGGAGGTATTTCTTCAGATTCGCTCTTGAGTGTCAGCTTAGTCGGCACCTCTGCCGAGACCGTGAGTAGTGCGAACGACAAACTGACAGAATTAGCCGACATGGGACGTGAACAATATAAAATGATGAAACCGGCAGCACTCCAACAGGAAGCCCCTGTGGATGAAGCGGGCAAGAAAGTTCTCGAAGCGATGGCCGACCAATTGGTGGCCGGCATCACCAACAAAGCCGACGGCACACGATTGACGATCTCGATCCCCAAACCGGCTGACTTCAATAAACTGCCAGAAGTTTTGAAACCGGCTATCGAGGAAGCCAAAAAATCAGCGCAAAGTTCATCACAAAAAAATCAACTCAAACAGATGGGATTGGCTTTCCACAACTATCATGCTGTCTACAATAGCCTGCCTTCGGCTGGCAGCAATCATGACGGTGAGAAAAAAGGACTGAGTTGGCGAGTCCATATTTTACCTTATATCGAACAGGCTCCACTCTATAATCAATTCAATCTCGACGAACCTTGGGACAGCGAACACAACAAGGCATTGATTTCGAAAATGCCTGAAGTGTTCCAGACACCCGAGGTGACCGAAGAAGGAAAAACTGTGTTTCATGTGTTTGTGGGTGAAAACACCGCCTTTAACCTCGACAAAGGACTGAGCTTTCGCGACTTCACCGATGGAACTTCTAACACACTCTTCGTTGTTCAAGCCGGAGCCGACAAAGCCGACACTTGGACCAAACCGGGCGGATTAACATTAAATGAAGAAAATCCCCTCAAAACTTTCGGCACTTTAGAGAACGGACAACTGATGATTCTCATGGTTGATGGATCGGTCCGCACGATCAACATCGAAACTATTTCAGACGAGACAATCAAAGCCTTAATCACCCGAAATGGTGGCGAAATCATCGACGACTTCTAAAATGTAATCAAATCAAATATCGTAAGTATTCAATTATTACCCACAAACGGAGTTCAACATGTTACGCATTACACTTCACGCGTTTTTATCTGTCATGGTCTTAACGTTGTTTACCGGTTGCCCGGAAAAAGAAGCCGAGTATCAGGATTACGGTGACGCCGAAGAAAATCACGATCATGACCACCACCACGAAGGCCCGCATGGCGGACATGTGATTGAATTGACCGAAGATCACTCAGCTCATCTGGAAGTGACCATGGGCGAGGATCGCACCATCACCATCTATGTTTTAGCCGATGATGTCGAAACGGCTATTCCTGTTGCTGTTGGAGATGTCATTTTTGAGCTGGAAGGCGAAGACGATTCCGAAATTGAGCTCGAATTGACTCCTATGCCGGTTGAAGGCGAGCCCGAAGGAACGTCGTCTGTCTTTGTGGTGAAAGCAGACAAAGTTCCTGAAGAAATCACTGATATTGAAAAACTGCACGGCCACATTCACATCACCATCGATGGAAAAGAATACGAAGGTGAACTCGAACATGATCATGACCACGAAGGACACGACCATGAAGAGGGTGACGAAGACCATGAACATGAAAAAGAGAAGGCTGCAGAGAAATCTGCTGAAGAAGAATAATTCTTTTGAACGATTTACGACCTGACTGAGACACCACTTCGGCGATGATGATTGCCGGGGTGGTGTTCGTCTTCTCAGAAGACCCCATGCCGAACGAAGCAGTCGTAGGGCCGGGAGAGTAAAAGCTAATGCAAGAACATTCGACGCGACCGAGTGCCCCCCCGCTTCACGATCCGACCGCGCTTGCACGATTCGGAAATCTCGATCTGGTGGCAAAATTGGTGGTCGAGGGATACGTGATGGGGCAACACAAAAGCCCCTACAAAGGTTCGAGCATCGAATTTGTCGAACACCGCCAGTATTACCCGGGCGACGAAATCCGTCACATCGACTGGAGAGCGTACGGAAAAACGGGTCGCTATTACATCAAAGAATACGAGGACGAGACGAATCTGCGCTGTTACCTGATTGTCGATTGCTCGGGGAGTATGGGATACGGCGAAAGCACGATCAGCAAAGCCGATTACGCCCGACAATTGGCCGCGTCACTGGGATACCTGCTCTTTACTCAAAGAGATGCCGCCGGGCTTTATACATTCGACACAAAGGTCCGCGATCAGTTGGAGCCGTCCACCAGTCCGCATACGTTTCAACGAATCACAGACGCCTTGGAAAAGCGTCAACCGGGAAACGAAACCTCGCTGGCGAATGTGTTTGAAACGATTGTCCCTCAGATGAAACGGCGTAGCCTGGTCACCATTTTTTCAGACTGCTTCGACCGGATTGAGCCGTTGATGACGGCGTTGAAAATGTTTCGGCATCACAGACACGAAGTGATTTTGTTTCAGATCACGACACCCGAAGAAGAATCATTCCCGTTCAATAAACCGACTCAGTTTCGGAGCCTGGAAAACCCCAATCATCGCAAACTGGTCGACCCCCACAGACTACGGAAGATTTATCTGGAACAGTACCAAAAGTTTCAAGAGGAACTCACCACGGGTTGCGGAGCGATTGGTGTCGATTATCATAAAATCGTCACCGACCAGCCGTATCAAGTCGCGCTGGGAGCCTATCTCGCAGCACGAACTCGATTAGCGTCTCATCGGTCCGTCGGACGATTTCATTAAATAGAGACTAATTCACCGCCCCCTGCCCCCATCCGGTGCAGTCATCGGAGCAGTTCCACCAATCAGTCGAGCATTGTTGTAGCAAACTCTGGTAGTTATTCCAGCCGCTTTCGTAGCAATTTGAGCATTCGAAACCTCGTTCGGCTGTCCCCGCGGTAACCCCATCGAAACATTGTTCCGGGCCATTGACCTCGTAAAAGCCAGCACATGATTCAGAAGAAGTCATGAGTTGCTGGTCCGCAGTCTCTGAACAACTACCATAAGATTGATCACAACAGGCACACGGCGAGAATGCCATTACAATTTTGCTACTGACTGTTGTAAATGCCGATATTGACAAGACGACTGCCAGCATCCTTAGCGACAAGAGACTCAAAGTACGTTTATATCTCATAATTGCTGTCCTTCCGATTGAGGGGAATTCCGATTGAACATGCGAGCCGAGACAGATGGTCTCCTAGAACTCAACGATGCCCCAGACAGTTGGTCACTCGAAATCACGCTCCACGATCAATTATTCTGGATAAAATCGACGGTCTTACTGAAAATGCCTGTTTCTCGGTGGCCGCTCTTTTGACTCTGCCGGAAGAAGGGATACACTAGAATAGGCATTTGCAAAACTTTTCTTCACCTGACGCAGCCATAGTGATTCCCCTCACTTTGAATGGTTTGAATCTCCATGTCTGACAACCTTGGAAAACTCGATCCCGTCGGTGGTGGTGACCCGATCCCACTACTCAAGGAAGAACTACAAATTGGTCGGCGCAGTCATTGCGATATTACATTGCGGTTTCCGAATGTCTCCTCCCACCACTGCCTGCTCTCGTTCCGAAATGGCTATTGGTATGTTGAAGACACCAATAGCCGGAATGGAATTAAGGTCAACGATGTGCGTTGTCAGCAAAAGTATCTTCTGCCGGGGGATATCCTCTCAATCGCCAAGCACGATTATCAAGTGCTCTACGATCCACAAGGGACAGAGCCTCCGCCAGACATTGAAGAAGATATCATGTCGCTCAGCCTGATGGAGAAAGCGGGGATCGTCTCGCGCAAACGTGACCGAGAGACAAGTCGCCCCATCACACCGGAACCCACAAAAATCGATCCACCAAAAGTGATCGAAACTCCTGACGATGAAGCGTTGGTCTGGCTACTGGATGAACCAGACGAGGAAAAGAAAGACGATTCTTCCAAATGAACGCCTTACCAACCCGTTGAATAAATTCATTCTGCCGCAAACGGTTCGAGATTAACGTGGGTAAAAAGAAAAAACAGAAGACCAAGAAAGTTCGCGTCCAATTTCGTAAGAATCGTGGAACTCGCTCACGGCAAAACCGCATTTCCGAAGAGCAACTAGGCTCTGAACATATCAGCGATCTCGCGTCGGAAGAACGAGTGTCTGGCAAGGGCGACTTGAGCCGTTACAGAACGATCAGATCTGTCAGTGATGACGAGAATGATTTACAACGCGCCATCGATGATTCTGTTTGTGAATCGGCTAAAATTCTCTCCACAGCGGGTCTCAATTCTTTGGCCCGAACAGAATCCGGTCGCGATTACGAATGCACCGTCCGACAAGTTGTGCGGACTGTGTCACGAGACAACAGAAACGCCGTCGTCACGGGGGATCGGGTTCTCATTCAGCCCATCAACGACGAACAAGCGGTCGTCGAACGTGTTGAGCCACGTTACGGAACGCTCTCTCGCCAATCGGGAGGCCGCGAACATCTGATCGTCGCTAATGTCGATCAAGCGTTGATCGTCGTCTCCGCCAACGACCCGCCACTGAAACCGAATCTGATTGATCGTTTTCTGGTGAGTGCCGAAAAAGGAGATGTCGAGCCGATCGTCTGCATCAACAAGGCAGACTTGGTTGATCCCTCCGACTTGCAGCCGATTGTCGGCATGTACTCGCAACTCGGCTATCGAGTCCTTCAATGTAGCGGCGTCGAAGGCTGGGGGATTGAGGCTTTGGTGAGAACGCTGAAAGGCAAACAAACTGTTTTGACCGGGCAAAGTGGTGTCGGAAAATCAACTCTCATCAACCGAATTCAACCCGATCTGAACCTCGACACCAGCAATATCAGCGAGTGGAGCAGTAAAGGTCGGCACACCACTCGACGTGCCGTCATGTATCCTCTGGAAATTGGCGGCGCAGTTGTGGATACTCCTGGTATTCGACAGTTGGCGTTGTGGGATGTTGTGAAAGAAGAAGTGGAAGGCTTGTTTGTCGAATTTCGTCCGTTTGTCCCGGTCTGTCGATTTCCCGATTGCAGCCACACACACGAAGCGAGTTGCGGCGTGAAACAAGCGGTTGTTGCAGAACTTATCTCCCATCAACGATATGATAGTTATTTGAAAATTCTCAGCGACGAGCAATTCGACCCCGAGTGGTAACATTCCGACAACAGTTCCAGCCCCCCGACAATTATGAATCAACCACGGCGACGCAAAACGACACTCGATGCGTGGTTGAATTCCGTCATTACTCCCATCTATTTTATCGATGCTCGTCGACGTGTTCGTTTTTATAACACCGGTTGCTTTCAACTCACAGGCTGGATGGCCGGCGATGTTCTCGGACAGGTTTGTGATTACCACACCGAGGACGAAGGCGTTGATCGATTCCGAGGAGAGCTCTGCCCGCCTCCTTCCGTGTTTCAAGGGACTGGACACACCGTAGCCACTTTCTTAACCCACAAATCCGGGCATGAAATTGCCTGTGTCCAGGAATGTTTCCCGCTCACAGATGCCGCAGGAGAAGTAGAAGGGGTCCTGGTTGTGTTATCTCCCTTGGAACAACCGAGGAAAACGCCTCAACCATCGGCTGCACAAAAATGGCATGCGGAACTCGCTTCGGTTCGACAATCGATCCGCAAAAACTATCGACGCGCTTCGATTGTGGGAGAATCTCGCAGCATGCAGCGAGTCATTTCCCAATCGCAGCTTGCCATGAACTCTGACTGCCCTGTGTGGATGACCGGCGAACCGGGAACCGGTCGTGAACACCTCGCTCGCACGATTCACTATGAAAGTGCTTATCAAACCAGAGCCTTCGTTCCTCTCGACTGTCGCAGATCAGCGGCCATCGAATTGAAGAGAACCTGGCAACGCATGCTGGAAATGATCAATCCCGACGAACCTTTTTCGAGCCTGCAACCGGGTAGCTTGTTTCTGATCGAGGCCGAGGAGTTTCCTCGCGATCTGCAACAAGAGTTGGTGGAACTTCTGGATCGTCAGCAGAACTTTCCTGCAGATCGTCGTGTGCGCGTCATCGCTTCCTCGACTCGCAAACCACAGGATCTCATCGATCATGATCAATTGCTGCCCGAATACCGACTGCTGCTTAGCACTCTGTCGATTGAACTTCCCCCACTGCGTGATCGGTTAGAAGATTTGCCTCTCCTCGCTCAAGAGATTCTGGAAAATTTGAATCGCGGGGAAGACCATCAACTGGAGGGCTTTGAAGATGCTGTCGTGGAACTGTTTCAGCGTTATCATTGGCCTGAAAATATCAACGAACTGACCGAAGTCATTCAAGCGGCACGATCACAAGCAACAGGCGTGCATGTCACCGAAGAGAATCTTCCGTTTCGATTTCGCGCGGGTTACGATGCACAACGCGAGAATCCTGCACCTTCAGAGTCTTTCACCGATCTCGAGTCATATCTGGAACAGGTCGAACGCGAACATATTCAGGCAGCGTTAGAGCAAAGTCGGTTTAATAAGACCAAGGCTGCAGAACTGTTGGGAATTCCCCGAGCCAAACTTTATCGCCGCCTCGAATCGCTCAATATCGAAACCGAAGACTGAAGGCATTTTTATGAGAGCCCACCTGACCCGCCGTAATTTTCTCAAATCAACTCTCGTAGCGGGGCCTCTCTCCGCAGGTTTGATGTTCCCTCAGCAGCAACTCTTCGCAGATTCCTGCACCTCGACAGAACGTCCCAGACTGGCCGTCATTCTCACCTGGATGACCCATCTTTCTCACGCGCATGTGCTGATGGAGAATTTTCTCAACCCTGTTCTATTCAACGGCCAACTCGTCGACCCGGGAGTCGAGATTGTCTCGATGTATGTCGATCAATTCTCGGAGGGACGCGACATGTCGAGAAGTGTTGCCAAAGAACACAAGATCCCCATCTACGATTCGATCCGAGGGGCTTTGACGCAAGGTGGAAAAACGCTCGATGTCGATGCCATTCTCTGTATCGGTGAGCACGGCGATTATCCCGACACCAAATACGGCATCGACAAATACCCGCGCAAAGAATGGTTTGACGAGTGTGTTGCTGTGATGAAGGAAGCCGGGAAAGTCGTCCCTTATTTCAACGATAAGCATTTCTCCTATCGCTGGGATTGGTCAAAAGAGATGTACGACACGGCTCAAGAAATCGGGTTACCGTTTCTGGCGGGGAGTTCTGTACCACTCGCTCAAAGAAAGCCGGACATCGGCATCAAACCGGGGACTGAAATTGTCGAAGCCATGTCAATTCACGGCGGGCCCATTGAACGGTACGACTTCCACGGTGCTGAAGTCCTGCAATCGATGATCGAGTTTCGCAAAGGTGGAGAGACCGGCATCTCAAAACTGGAAGTTCTGAAAGATGAAGAACTTCTCAATGCGGGTAAGGCGGGACGTTTCTCGTGGGATCTGTATGAAGCCGCCATGAAGGCCGAGCTCGGGGAAGTCCCGGAAACCTTCGGGACCATTCCCGGTGAAGGTAAACATCCCACGCACGGCATCTTTCTCGAATACAAAGACGGCTTAAAAGCCACCATTTTACGCATCGGAGCCTCGGGAATTCGCTGGAACTTTGCCTGGCGTGAAAAGAAAGACCCAACCCCTAAGGCGACCTATTTCTATCCCGGTCCGTGGAATAATCGCAATCTCTTCAAAGCACTCGCCCATGCCATCCAAACTCATTTTCGACAAAAGCAAGCCCCTTATCCCGTCGAACGAACACTCCTCACGACCGGCATCACCGAAGCCGCCGTGCGGTCGTATTATGAAGACGTGGCGTTAGACACAACTCATTTGGAAATCGCCTATCAACCGCGCGATTTCACCGCGATGCGAGAACGCGGAGCGAGTTGGGATCTACTGACTGAAGAGCTGAAATCCGAAAAGGGACTTTACGATCCGAGAGTGTTGTTTCAGGAGTGAATTTTTTTTAATCCTTCGGTCTCAGGTTGTTCATGTCGTAATCGACCGAGACTAAATAAAGTCCGTGAGCGGGCGCTGTGGGACCAGCTAGTGAGCGGTCTCCTTCTTCAAGCATCCGCTGGACATCATCGGGTTGATATCGGCCTCGTCCCACATCGACCAATGTGCCGGTAATCGCTCGCACCATATTATACAAAAATCCGTCTGCAGAAATCTCAATGCAGAGAACCTCGTCAGAGTCGGCGACCTTCGATTGTTGGTTCTCGAAATCGAACGCCGACCATACATTCCACATCGATTGACATTCAATAGTGAGATGTTCGACAGTCCTCACGCTGGTCGCTTTGTTGGGATATTGCGTTTCGAAACATCGAAAATCGTGTGTCCCAACAATGTGCTGAGCCGCTTCACGCATTTTGTGCAGATCCAACTCATTCCCGAATCGCCAGGTATAATTGCGTAAGAACGGCAGTCCGATCTCGCGATGATGAATCAGATAACGATAACACTTACGCACGGCGGAATAGGTCGCGTGAAAACGCTCAGGCACTTCTTCAGAGTCACGAGCGATGATGTCTTCGGGGAGTCGACTTTGCAGAGCCGAAGCAAACTTCTCCGCAGGGATTGTGGAACTTGTCTGAAAGTTGGCAACCTGACCGAGTGCATGCACGCCGGAATCAGTTCGCCCGGCGGCGATTAACTTGGTCTCTTCACCCGTCAGGTCAGAGATCGCTTTCTGGACGAGTTGCTGAACTGTCACGCCGTTGGGTTGGATCTGCCAACCGACATAATTCGATCCATCGTATGCGAGGGTGAGTCGGATGTTGCGAGTTGGGAGCGGCATAATCAATGACCAAGAACGGTGTGCCACGGCTGGCTTGCCCAGCAGTGTGTCTCTTCGACCAACCTATTAACCAATTTCCAGTCGATCCCGCCACTGTGACAATTGATGTTCGACCGGCTTGCGTCCTCCTGACCCATAACTTTGCAGAGACGCGACCGCGTTCCGTGTTCCCAGTACCTGGCTGACATCTTCTTGTATCAAGTCACAGACCCCTTGCATGTCGGCAAGAGCGAGATCGGCTAACCGACACTCTTTCTCATCACATAAAGCGACCAACGATCCGACCGTTCCATGAGCGGTCCGCATCGGCACACCCTGTTTGATCAGATATTCCATGAGTGCGGTGGCGTCGAGGAAACCATCTTCCAAACGAGATTCGATCACATCCTGCTGAATTTCGGCCCCACGAACAATGGCCGCCGCTAATTCGAGAGAAGCTGCCGTCGTATCGAACGCGTCGAACATCGCCAACTTGTCTTCCTGGAGATCTCGGTTATAGGCGAGTGGAAGTCCTTTGAGTAAAATCAGAATTTGGGAGACATCGGCAATGACCCGAGCCGATTTCCCACGGATGAGTTCCAGCACATCGGGGTTTCGTTTTTGCGGCATGATTGATGAGCCAGTGGTGTAGGCATCGGGAAGTTTCAGGAACCCGAATTCGGTCGAGAACCACAAGATCCATTCTTCTGCCAAACTCGACAGATGAGTGGCCACCAAAGAGAGCGCAAATACGAACTCGGCCAGATAATCTCGATCACTGGAAACATCGAGACTATTAGCAGCCGGCTGATCAAACCCGAGAAGTTCGGTCGTCATGTCTCGATCAATGGGTAACGATGTCCCCGCCATCGCAGCACAGCCGAGAGGATTAATATTGACTCGCTTTCGACAATCGGCCAATCGTTCGCGGTCTCGTTGAAATTTTTCGCAATACGCCAACCAATAATGGACCAACTGCACGGGCATGGCTCGTTGAAGATGGGTATAGCCGGGAACGATGATGTCGAGATCGGCTGCGGAACGTTCGACGAATGCTTTTTGGATCTCTGCGAGTAACTCGTCGACCTGATCGATGGCATCGCGAACAAATAATTTCAGGTCGGTAGAAACCTGATCGTTCCGTGATCGCCCGGTGTGTAATTTACGTCCCACATCGCCCAAGTTCTCGATAAGAGCCGACTCGATGTGCATGTGGATGTCTTCAAGGCTGACCTGAAATTCCATTTTGCCTGCCTCAATGTCGGCAAGAATGTGATCCAGTTCGGCAATGATCGCGTCACGTTCTGCTGGGGAGATCAGTTCGGTCGCTGCCAACATGCGCGCGTGAGCTTGTGAGCCACGCACGTCACATTGCGCAAGTCGATGATCGAAACTGATCGATTCGGTAAAAAGTTCGACGCGGGAATCGGTTTGTTGCTGAAACCGTCCGCCCCAGGCTTTGGCGGCCATGGACCGAGTCCTTTATTTTAAGGGAGTGGAATGCCTTGATATCAATGTCGTCTTCTCGATGTCGTCTTCAATGAGACACTCGCGATGCTGACACACCATGTGGTTCACACGTTACGAGGAAATTCCAAAACTTTCCATGCAGACTGCAAGTGAGATGCTGTTACTCCTGCTGAGAGATCAGATGAAGAGTTCTTCATTGTCGCCTCTAATTCTTAACAGTATGTGCGATTTGATGAAGATTTGAAGGACCTGAAATAGTCTTTGTGTGAAAAAACATCGAATCGGTTCGCCAACAGTTCTCTCTTGATAGATAGCAAGTAGTATCGTAAGTCTCAAAAATCAAATACTTTGATTTCTCAACAAATTCAGGATTCCAATTCTTATGAAGACATCTTCTTCGCTCATTATCAGTGCATCTCTGACGTTATTCATTTCTCTATTCTTCGCAGGCTGTGTTGAAAGCCCTCCCGCTGAAACCACGAATGCTGCCGACATCCCACCAACGGAAGTGATTACTCCCGAAGATGGTGGTGAACCAGTTTTGGCCGAAGAAGGACCATAATCAAAAGTTCCATAGAGCATATCTGTTTTTCCGCATTGCATTTTTCCTACTTTTCTGAGGATCTACTATGAAGTCGTATCGAAGACCGAGCACTCGCTCTCAGTCAAAATTTGAAGCACAAAAGGGTTTTACTCTCATCGAGTTACTCGTGGTGATCGCCATCATCGCTGTGCTGGTTGCTTTACTGTTACCGGCCGTTCAACAAGCCCGAGAAGCCGCCCGGCGTAGCTCGTGCAAGAATAACTTGAAGCAACTCGGCTTGGCGTTCCATAACTTTAACGATACCTATCGCGAGCTTCCTCCAGGAATCCGAACCGCTTGGGGACAATCTTGGACATGGGATATTTTGCCATATCTCGAACAAACTGCCGTCTATGAAATCATGCCCGATGATCCCTTGAGCGATAGTGGGCATTGGGGTGGTACAGACGCCAGAAGTCTCGGGCTGATTGAGATCACTCGCACCAATGTCCCCGTGTTTCATTGCCCGTCTCAACCGGGGAATCAGGTAGAAATGAACGATGTCAACGGCCTGACAGGTCGCGTCAAAAACAACTACCTAGCCAGTGCAGGCAATGCCACAACGGATAATAATGCCGCCACAGGCATGGATAATTCGGACGGTATGTTTACCGCAGATCGCTATAACGTGACCAAACCGAATCAGCCCAAACGGCTTGACGACGTGATTGATGGTCTTTCCAACACGTTAATGGCGGCGGAGTCCATCTATCTGCTTGATGCTGCACAAGGTTGCAATATCTGCGACCGATTCCTGTTTTACCATATGAATTCTGACAGCGGAAACGGTTCAGACTTCTCGGAAGTTTTAGGATCGACTTTTTATGTGATTAATTCGAAACAGACGAACAACACTGAGCGTGAACTTTCCTACTCCAGTTATCACACCGGCGGAGTCAATGCGTTATTAGGAGATGGTTCCGTTCGGTTCATTTCCGAGAACATTGGTCTCGACAATGTTTGGAGAGCGTTGGGCTCGATCAACGGTAAAGAGGTCATTGGCGAATTCTGAGTGAAGCGAACTTCAGAATCGCAAGCCTGCCGCAGCCGATCAATCATCGTCCTCGTCGAGAAATTGCTGACTCTCGTCGAGGATGATGATGTCGGCATTGCTGTCTTCGTCAAACGCCGAACCGACAGAATTCACAGAGTCGGAACTGAGCCCCTCCTTAGGAGGGAGCTTCGAAATCGAGATTGGTTCGTCGTCATCGATCACGACGGGAAACTCTTGGCTCAATTCGATGGACCGATCCGATTGATCGGGCTTCCTTTTGACACTCTCGGCGTCGGCAACAATCGCCTGAACATCTTCATCAGGCATCACATCGTCGTCATCTGCCACTAAACTCTTCTGAGAGGCCAGTTTGGCATTCTTGGGTGCCGTGCCAGAGAGAAGTTGGAATTCAACATCTCCAAATATCACTTCATCACCAATTTTGATTTTTGCTCCTTTCTCGACACGCTTACCGTTGATGGTAATCCCATTGGTGCTACCCAGATCGCGAACTTGATAACCGTTGTTGATTTGTGCCAGACAGCAGTGTTTCCGAGAAACTTTGCGGCTGTTCAGCAAAACGATATCGCACTCAGGATGCCGACCGACAAAGAGGATCGGCTTGTCGAGAAGAACGGGTCGTCCTTTTCCGAGTGGTTTGAGATATTCCTTCATGTGAACATTCCGGGACCGGAAGTGAGATAAAGCATCGATCTATAATAATTCAGTTCTCTCACATCTTAACGCCCTGATGAGGGAGATCGGCTAATTTTTGATGAGAAATTGTGAATCTGGACAATTCTTAAGTGATTGTCCCTCATCTCATCCCACCAGATGTCCGATTTTGACGACCACACCAATCATACGGACATTTCGAGTCTTCATTCCATTGATAATTGGTCAATTTTTGCGGCGAGAATAAAATCGTTTTCAGACAGCCCTCCAATCGCATGAGTCCAGATTTCGATCGTGACATTGCGGTATCCCACGAGATGTAGATCGGGATGATGCCCTTCGTTTTCAGCGATCTCGGCCACCTGATTGAAAAACGTCAAACCGGCCATGAAATCTTTGACTGTCCAGTTTCGAGCAATTCGTTCACCATCATGAGTCACTTCCCAACCGGGGTGCTCTTTGATTTGTTCGGCCACTTCATCAGCCGTCATTTTAGGAACACCACCCTCGCAGGGCTGGCATTTCTTTTGGGTGAGAACATCGCAACTTTGGACATTGGTTGACATATTGTATGTTCCTGGTGGATAGAAATTTCTTGACGCAATATCACTTAATCACTTTTGGAAGAACCCATGGCTCTACCGGACATTCTAGTCAAATCTTCAAAAAAACGAAGGACCGATCAGTATTCCTGCACCGATTCGAGACAGTTTGCGGTTTCATGCGGACTGATGTTTGACAATTGACCCGATTCCGGCGAATGATGGTAACAGTAATACTAACTAGGAGTAATCCAACTTGAGCGATCCAACACAGCAGGAGCCCGTATCCCTCGAAGACAGCGATCTGCAACGACTTGAAGAATTGTCAAAAGCCTATGAGGAAATGACTTTTCAAATTGGGCAAGTCATCGTCGGGCAGGATCTGGTCATTGAAGAACTGTTGATCTCTGTTCTGGCGGGAGGACATGCTCTGCTAGTCGGTGTTCCCGGCTTGGCGAAAACCTTAATGGTTCGTACTCTGGCACAATCGATGAGCCTCTCCTTCAATCGGGTTCAATTCACTCCCGACCTGATGCCTGCCGACATCACCGGCACGGAAGTGCTTCAGCAGAATCAAACGACCGGCGAACGAGATCTTAAATTTTTACCGGGCCCCGTTTTTGCAAATGTCATCCTGGCAGACGAAATCAATCGGACTCCTCCCAAGACACAAGCCGCGTTGCTCGAAGCGATGCAGGAACGACAGGTCACTGCTGGCGGACATCGTCATGAGTTACCCAATCCGTTCTTTGTATTGGCCACTCAGAACCCCATCGAGCAGGAAGGAACCTATCCGCTCCCCGAAGCTCAACTCGACCGTTTTATGTTTCAAGTGCTGGTCGATTACCCAACCGCCGACGAAGAGTTTGCAATTGTTCGTCAAACGACGGCCGGCAAACAGACCCAAATTGAACCCGTATTGGGCAGCAAAGAACTGGTAGAACTGCAAGAGTTCATCCGTCGCATCCCGGTCGCCGATTCCTTAATTCGTTATGCCATGCAATTCGCCCGCTTAACCCGTTTGAATCGTCCCGAGACCCCCGACTTCATCACACAATACGTCAGTTGGGGAGCAGGCCCCAGAGCGAGCCAATATCTGGTATTGGGAGCCAAAGCGAGAGCCGTGCTTCATGGGAAAACCTCTGTTGGCACCGACGACATTCAAGCGGTTGCCAAGCCCGTGTTACGGCATCGTATCCTGACGAATTTCAATGCCGAAGCAGAAGGGATCACAGCCGACCATATTGTTGAGCGACTGATTCAGATGATACCGCTTGATCAATCAGGAGAGACCAATGCCGGCCCCCTCTCTGAACTCATTTGATCCTGCCAGTCTCGCTCAACTCTCACATCTGCGTTTGCAGGCGCGGGTGATTGTGGAAGGCTATCTCTCGGGACTGCACCGCAGTCCCCATCAGGGATATTCGGTTGAGTTTGCAGAACATCGAGAATACGCACCGGGGGACGACTTACGTTATGTCGATTGGAAAGTGTTCGGCCGCAGTGACCGTTACTATCTGAAACAATTCGAAGAAGAAACCAACTTCGCCTGCATGTTGGCGGTCGATGCCTCGGAGTCGATGCAATACGGCAGCTCCCCCGAATCGCTCAACAAATTCGAATACGCACGCTTACTGGCTGCGGTCCTCGCCTCACTGACGATTCAACAACAAGATGCCGCCGGACTGGTACTCTTTTCTGAACAACTTCAGCATTATGTGCGTGCTGCGGGTAACCCACAGCAACAAACTCGAATCTGGGAATTACTCGAACAATCGGAGGCCTCTGGTCCTACTGCCCTCGGACCAATGCTGCATGAAATTTCAGACCGCTTCCGCAAGCGGGGAATGATCATCCTCTTTTCAGACTTGTTCGACGATCTGGACGCGATCAAAATCGGACTGCAACGTCTGAAGCACAGACGACACGACATACGTGTGCTGCAAATTCTCGATGCTGCCGAGCTGGAATTCCCATTCGAAGAACCGACTTTGTTTCATGGGTTGGAGATCGCGCAAGAGCAGATGGTCGATCCACGCGGACTCCGCACCGCCTATCTGAAAGAGTTTCATAGTTTCCTTGTCGAAAGCCGGCGTACTTGTCGCGACTTGGGTGTCGAACATGACATCATTCGCACCGATGAACCGTTTGATCGAGTGCTACGGCGAATATTATCAAATCGCCCCCCTCTCCCCATTCCCAACATCACCGAGATGCAGGGGAGGCGTGGATGACTTTCGTAACACTTTCTCTTCTCGCTTTGGAATTCGGCAGCCCCTTGATGTTATTTGGTCTGGGGGCGGCATCAATTCCCATCATCATCCATTTGCTCCATAAAAGGCGTTACAAAGAAACATCGTGGGCCGCGATGAGATTTCTGATGGAAGCGGCTCGCCAACAATCTCGACGACTGCGCTGGGAGCAACTGATTGTTCTTCTGGTCCGCTGCCTGGCCGTCATGTTACTCGCAATGGCATTCTCCCGACCATTTTTTGAAAACGCTTTTTCATCAGTGAGTGGTCGTGCTCCGCGACACATCATTGTCGTTCTCGATGACAGTTTCAGTATGGGATATCTGGGCGGCAACGAAACTCGATTTGAACAAGGGAAGCAAGCCGTTCGCCAAATGCTGCAAACAAGTGTCTCAGGAGATGGATACAGCCTCCTGTGTCTCACGGACGAACGACAATCAAACCTGTTGGCCCCGACATTTCGACAAGATTCCTTTTTGGCTGAGCTGGAGAAAATGAGCTTAACAGAGCAACCCATAAACCTTTACGAAACGCTGGCCCGTCTCGAATCTCTATTGATCGACTCACCACAACCGAGAGAAAAAGACATTCTGATTGTGAGTGATTTCCAACAAAAGGATTGGTCTCCAACAGGCACGAAAAAGCAACTTCTCGAATCGCGTCTCGCGCGACTCGCCGATGAGAATGTACGTTTCACTTTTCTGAATGTTGGCGGAGCAGACATTGGCAATGTCGCAGTAACTGACCTGAATGTCGAACCACAACCCGTCTTAATCGGCCAACCCTCCACCATCACTGCCACCATTCAAAGTTTCGCAGGACAGCCACTGGAAAATTTGGTCGTAGAGTTACTGATTGATGACCGCTCCATCGCTTCGCAATCAATCAACGACCCCGGAAAACAGTCAATCGACATGACATTCCTTCACAATTGGCAATCTGCCGGACCCAAAAAAGTCGTTGTAAAAATGGTCAATGATCGGCTTGAAGCCGACAACCAACGCTTTCAGGTGGTGACCGTCCGCGATGCCATTTCAGTTCTTCTGGTTGAAGGGCAACCGGCCAGTTCGCCTCGGGAACAATCGTCTCATTATCTGAGAACAGCACTCGAAACAGTGATGCACCCGACAACGAACGATCCCTTGTTTGACATCACAGTGACAGATTTGCCCGGCATGGCTGAATTTCCACTCCAAAACTATGAAGTGCTTGCATTGTGCAATCTTTCTGGAATCAGCAGCCAGCAATCTGCAATGGTTCGCCGTCATCTTTCCTCGGGCGGAGGATTGTTACTAATCCAGGGAGACCAAACTGATGTCCAATCCTGGAACTCTCAATTGAATTTGTTCAGCGACCAAGCCTGGCCTCTGACTCTCAACCGCCCCGATCTGTCAACCGAATCAGCTTGGGGATTCCTGACCACCGAATTGAATCACCCCGTTGTGAAACCGTTTGCAGGGAACCCGGGAACAGGATTAGATGCAGCCGTCATCTGGCAAAGAGTCGATTGGACAATCAACGACACCGACCGAACCTCACCGATTCTTTCTTTTGATGATGGCACGCCGGCGATTGTGGAAGTCGATCTGCCTGTCGGACGTTGCCTGCAAATGGCTCTGTCTTGCGATGCGACCAGCGGTAGCTGGGCTCCTCTGAATGGAAGCTTCCCGCCGATCGCAATAGAGATGATTCGCTATCTGGCCGTGGATAATAATGATAATTCGAGACACCTCGTTGGCCAATCACTGGAGGGGCTACTTCCCTCCGATCAATTTATTCCAGAAATCACGGTGACCGATCCTGCGGGAAAAACGATCACTATCGAGCCGACCACACTGAGCTCTGAAAACTCTTTGCGAGGTTGGAGGTTCGACGAAAACTCGAAAAGTGGATTTTACCAATTCGGTTTTGGACAACCCTCGTTGCCAACACAATACATTGCCGTGAATGTGGATTCCCAAGAAGGGAACCTGACCGCCGCCAATCCGGCACAACTCGAAAAAGAACTATTCAAAGATCCTCAACTCAATTTAAGAATCGCACCGACTGTTACTAACGGCGAAATCACCACTTTTCAGGAGTCGCCGCTTTCGCTGGAATTGCTCTGGTTCGGTCTGGCATTATTGGCGGTGGAAGTTGCGCTCGTCTGGAATTTTTCGACAGGCTTGGTCGCCATGCTGGCCGTGGTGATTGTTGCCGGCGTGCTACACTTGGCCCCCTGGATTGGCCCTGCTCCCGCGATTGCAGGAGGTGTGCTGATTGCTTGCCTGTTGTTCTTGATGATACTTCAGAGGTTTCTCACTCGGCACCCTGGAAAATCATCTCGTTCACTTTTTTGAACTGAGTGATTATCGCCTAAAGCCGAGGGTTTGAGACACATCGTCTGGAAAACAATTCATTCTCTCATAACTCACGTGTCTGAATGAAGAGCGCTTTCTTTTCTCCCGGTAACGTAAAATCAAAACCACAGTTTTTGAAGAACTGCTCCGATGAAGTAATCGCCATCACTTCAAGCACATTTCGTTCGTGGGCACGTTCGATGCAGACTTCGACCAGTGTTTGGCCAATACCCATTCCTTGAAACTCCGCTTGGACGGCCAGACTGCGAATCTCTCCCAGCTTGGACGAATAAACTTCCAATGCCGAAAAACCAATAATTTGCGATTCATATTCGGCCACGAACCCATGCTGGATGAGTTCGGTCAGTTCATCGAATGTTCGTGGAATCAGAATTTTCTGCGCGACGAAGGGTTTGATAAATTCATCCAGCGCATTGAGATCTTTGATCTCGGCAGGGCGAATAACCACTTTTTCAATTTCAATCTCAGTCATGGGGAATGCTTGGCTAATCGTCATAAGGTACGTTCCTTCAAAATCGTACTCATGACTGTCACTGAGTGAAACCTGAGAACGGTCAAATTTCAGGTGTGATTGAGATCTCGGAACGATAAGATCGAGTTTAACAAGCTGCCTTCACCATCGATTAAGAACTGAGAATCCGATGAACGTCGATAAACTGCGAAAAAAACTTTCAGATTGGACGGACCTCGAAGCTCCCACCGGGTTTGAAGAACCCGTCCTCGCTGCGGCCAAAGAAGCACTCACACCTCTTTGTGACAGCGTCTCGCTCGATGTGCGTGGCAACCTTTACGGTGAACTGAAAGGGACAAACGAAAATGCTCCTCGAGTGATGATCACCGCACATGCGGACGAGATTGGCTTTATGGTCACTTCTCTGACAACCGATGGCTTCTTACGGTTCACGCGTCTCGGCGGTCCAACTATCTCTGTGCTTCCCGGCCAAAGAGTTCGTCTGCTCCCCGAAAATCATCCTCCCGTGGAAGCGGTCGTGGGAGTGAAACCGGGACATATTCTCAAGGGGCCAGAAGCGCAACAAGTCCCCCGCGTCGAGCAGATGTATCTTGATGCAGGTGCAGAATCGGAAGAGCAACTCAGAGAATGGGGCATCGAAACAGGAACTCCAGCCGTGTTTGTGGGCGAGTTGATTTCTACTTCGCACCCGACGCGGGTCTTTGGAAAATCGATTGACAATCGTGCCGGTTGGCTGGCGGTTTTGGAAGTGGCCGAACGATTGTCCAAGGAACGCCCTCAAGTAGATTGTGTCTTTGTGCTGACCGTCGAAGAAGAAATTGGTCTGCGCGGTGCGGAAGTCGCCACCAAAACAGCCGACCCCGATGTCGTCATCGCCATTGATACTGTTCCGGCTGGCGGCACTCCCGAGCTCGATTCAGAAACTCTTCCCTGGACCACAGGAGCGGGTCCACTTCTCAAAGTCCGCGAGACCAGCGGACTCTCGACTCACGGTCCATTACGGACCCTCTTTCGGGAAGTCGCCGACGAGCATCAATTGCCATATCAGTTAATCGTCGATACCGCAGGAATTACCGATGCCACATCAGCTCAACAAGCCTCGGGGAAAATCGCCGCGTTGACACTTGGTCTGGCTCGACGATATTCGCACTCAGCCGTCGAAATGCTCGATCTTGATGATCTGAAAACGCTCATTGAATGGATCGATCATGGCACACGTAAGATCAACAATCACCAACAGTTAAAAAGACTCTAGCGACTCTTTTTTTGAGAATTCTCTCTTCAGGAGGGAATTGCATTCCCGTGCAGGTCGGGATACGATAAATCAATCAATTCCCTGTCGGGAGAAAGCAATTGCAGTTTTCTCCCTCACCAAGCAAACTCTCGGACAATCTGGAGAGCTTTATGTTGAGACGCCACCCCGAATCACACGTTGCCCGCCGTGGATTTACACTCGTAGAACTTTTGGTTGTGATGGCAATTATCGCCGTACTTGTCTCTCTGTTGATGCCCGCCATTCAACAGGCCCGCGAGAGAGCGCGCATGACAGGTTGTTTGAACAATCTGCACAACATGGTCATTGCCATGCATAACTACGCAGACTCTCATAAGAGTTTCCCTTCGGGTTTGTTGATCAACGAAGACTCCACACTGGAAACAGCCGTCGATCAAGCATTGGTTCTCACTGAACCTGCTGTCTTCTCGAATGCCGTGAATGCCACAGGTATCAGCGCCCCGACTTCCAATCCTCAACGCGGACAACTTTCGTTGTCGCAATGGACCTTGAAGGGGTATTGGAGTTGGCACGCGTTGCTTCTGCCTCAAATGGATCAACAAACGATCAACCCCAGTTTTATCGAACCTAAAAGCACTGCCAATAATATTGGCGCGATGAGCGTTGAAATCCCCTCCTATGTCTGCCCTTCTGCCGCCCTCCCCTCACGTCGCCCCTCCATCGCGGGAACAGGTGGAAACTTTGCCTACACCACCTATCGTGGAAATTTCGGAGCAACGGCTTCTCAGGTTCCCTCTCCCACCGATCCCAACGTCCTTCTGCTGACGGGTGATGGTGTGTTTTATGACAATAGCTCGGTTGATTTCCGTGATATCTCTGATGGCACAACCACAACGCTGATGTTGGGAGAAACCCTGTACGGGCTTTGGGGTGATGGCAACAGTTGCTGTGCCCGCGTTCGTCAGGATCACTTGTTCTTCGAAAACTATTTCTTAATCGGTTCTGGAGCTGGTGATCATTACTTCGGCTTCGGCTCGCATCACCAAGATGTCGTCAATTTTGCCATGGTCGATAACTCAGCACGTCCGATCAGCAAAAACGTCGATTGGTCGATCTTACGAGCACTCGCCACCCGCAACGGCGGAGAACGAATCACGGGCGAATATTGATCGATCACCGGCAAACCTGATCCTGCGAATCTTCCAAACTCTCCTCGGCAACCATAGGCCTGTTAACTCTCAGAACATATCGATCAGAAAATGGGGAGCACGCCGGTCTACAGTCGGAGACCGAGTCGATCATCTCAATAGCGGTGCATGCGGCGGACGAAGTCTGATCGGGAGCAGCCAACTTGGCCGAACAATTAATGCGTGACGAAAGCTGGAACGTCACACTAGCCCATCCCGGAATCGTCAATCGCATGAAACAAAATCCCGACAAGAGCGATTGCAGCGATGCCTTCGTGCTGGGCGATCTGAAACGGATCGGCTATCTGCCCAAGGTCTGGTTGGCACCAATGGTGCACGCGCATTGAAGCTGCCTTCGGACGGACTCACTCTCGACGAACAAGCTCACTGGAGTGTCATTCCTCTGAATCAACAGTCCTCAGAGAGTGATCCCTGGCGTTTGCTTTTTGCATAGTTGTTTAAGATCGCGAAGCATTAAACCATACCGTATAGCGAAAAAACGCAGTTACCCTGTTGGCAGAACTTGAGTCGCATTCCCGGTTTCTCACAGAATCTTGAAGAACTCTCAGAATTCGGCGGTTATTGCCGTTGACGCTCTGATGGAGAAAACCTAGAACTCAGTCACCGTCGATTCCTGACGGCTTATCGAAACTCCTTCGATCCCTTCCTACCTAATTGGCATCTTCGCCTCGAATTCATAAAAAGAACGAACGAGCCCCTCATTGCAGGTATTCAACCGTTCTCCTTTAGCATATAATTTCTCTACCAAACAAATATTTACGCCTATTTCCACGGAGTTCCCTGAATTTCAGGGACGAAATCCATGACGTCAACGAATCTCGCATCCGATTTACCTGTGCTGTTGGCCGGACTTCCCCGGACTCAGACCAATTGGTTGCGCGCAGCCGGATTACCCTCTGCGAATTACACAAGCGGTCGGTCATTCCACGAATTTTTGGAAAAATCACAGGGTCGATTTGTTTTGTACGACTCACGAAATCCGACCAGCCGTGCAGAGGCAGAAACGGCTCTGCAATTTGAGCGAGAGATTATTGATGTTTCTCCAAACGGATTGCTCGATTCACAAGGATATTCTTCGCAACACCCTTACCGTTACGAAGAACTCTCCGCCCACCAATGGGTGCTCTTGATTCAACACGAAATCAGACATCGTAATGGGGTTTGGTTACGGATTCACGATCTGCCAGCTCCGTATGATGCCATCGTCTTCACGGATGGATTTCCCCATCAACCAGAACTGAAACTGGTCGCCGAATCACTCTCGATCATTCGCAATTCGGTTTGCGAACCGGTGACAAAAGCGGACTATGAAATCGACCACATCTTCTTTGCAGAAGAGTCTCACGAGAACAGCCAATTTGGCTGCTGGTGGATCACCGATCCTCGTCGCAGTTCGACGCCGGAAGAAATTCTGGAAGATCCCACTGTCTGGAAGGTGACCTCTCAACAGTTCGCACGTTGGTGGTCTTTCCGCCAATCGATTTCGCTAGACATCAAACAAAATCAGAAAGAATTTCGAATCGTTGCTCCATTGGTCGATCAGACTGGCTGGACACCGATGGCAGAATTGTGGCGCAAAGATCATGTCGCCCGTTTTCCGCTGACTCACTCACTCGTGACCTTAAACCGGTCAACCATGGCTTATGGACTTGACCGATTCCGACACTCTGCGGGATTGTTTCTCTCGCAGGGACACCCGATGCCAACCGCTCCACCGGTTTCGGTATCAGCATAAATTCCCTCTCGACAAATCAACTGACTCATCGGAGAGTCAATTCATCTTCAGGAAAGGATTCCCAGAAATGAAACGGATTGCTTTAGTTTGCCTGTCTTTGGCTGTATTGAGTACCGGAATCGGCTGTTGCGGATTTCCCGGATATGGTGGTGGTGGTTACCAAGGCGGCTATCAGCCTTACAGCCCGGGTTGTCCCGGCGGTAACTGCAACCTGGGATATCAGGGAGCGGCTCCTACGGCATATGCCCCGGCTGCCCTTTCAGCGACTGCACCCATCGGTGCTCCGGTTGCCGCTGCACCTGTTTACTACCAACCTTACAGCACTGCTGCCGTCAACCATCTGCCCACTTACTAACATTAGTAAGTCAGGCAGAATCGCACTCTCCGATACCGGATGGGCTCTCTCGTTAAGAGAGCCTGTTCCGGGTGCTCGGAATATGCGTCAAACCTAATTTCTGTCGGCATACGTCGCCCAAAAGACTCCGGTCCCTTGCCGGAGTTTTTTTGTGTATCGAAAGTCTCGCCGTCTCATCTTGTCGGCTTGATCACATTGAACTACGATTCTGCACCTCAATCCTCGGAGAATGTTTGCAGATGGATTATCAGGTGAAACCGGTCGGAAAAACCTGTGCCTCGACGGGAGAATTGTTTTCTCCGGGCGACCGCTGCCATAGCATTCTCATTGAAGAACAGGGAGAGGTCGTCAGGTTTGACTATTCGCTATCAGGCTGGACCGGTCATCCACCGGAAGGCTTTTTAGCGCACTGGCAAACCATGATTCCCGAAGACGAGCAAAGCGATCAACCGAAACCACTGGATACGGAAGCGCTGTTTGAATTTTTCGAGCAGATGACCGAAGACGCCAATCCAGCCCAGGAAAAAATCAAATATGTTTTGTCCCTACTGTTGATGCAGAAAAAACGCTTGAAGCTTGAACGCTCCGACGTACAGGACGAACAGACCATGTTACGACTCAGCGGGTCACAAGGTGAGGGTCCTTATCTCATCCGTGATCAGCAACTCTCCGACGAAGAGATTCAGCAATTACAACAGGAATTGACGGCAGCGATCTATCGTTGAACAGGCAGGAGGCCGAACAATGCACAATCAATTTTCGCTCACCGCGAGTCTCCGCGTTGGCCTGTTCGTGGTCATGGCATTGATGACATCTGGCTGTCATTGGCCACAGTTAGTCAAGCCGCAAAACCCATTTGCCAAAGCGCCACCTTGCGTACTTTCATCCGAGGCCACCAAAGAAGAAATCGTCGCCCACCTGAACGCCAATGCGTCCCGACTGACTGCCTGGCGATCCACTAAAGTCGGAATTCACCTCAAACAAAAAGGTTCAATCCCTGTTGATTTGACCGCGCAAATGGCAGTCGAGAGTCCGCGAAACTTTCGACTGCGGGCCTCTTCTTTATTGGGAGAAGAAGCCGACTTCGGTTCCAATCAGGAACGATTCTGGTTTTGGATTCGTCGGTCGCCTCAACCTTATGTGATCACCGCCGCACATCAGGATATGGAAACGGTCCAACAGCAACTCCCCATCCCTTTCGATCCAAGCTGGGTGATGGAAGCCTTCGGCGTCATGATGATCGATCCAACCAAGTATGAAATGGAACGTATCAGCGATCACCGAGTCAGCTTGATGTCGCTGGAAAAATCTCCGTCTGGTCAAGCAATGATCAAGTCGATCGGCATCGACCTGTGTACCGGACAGATTGTCGAACACTCACTCTTTGATTCGCAAGGCAGTCTGATTGCCCGTGCCCAGGTCGGAAATCACACCACGACCAGCGATGGTATTTCGATCCCGCATCGCGTTATTCTCGAATGGCCACAAGCCGGTACAACCATGCGTTTAGGGCTACTCGATGTGGAGGTTAATCCTGCATTCACTCCCGCAACGATGTGGCAAATGCCCGATCAAATTGCTCCCGTCGTGCATCTGGGTCGATGAGAAGTTAGCTCATCAAGATCACTTTGGGAACAAAACTATCGATCACTAGTTTTTTCTGATTTTATGCTTTTTTTCTCAATATAGGTCTTTTCGAAACCCCTATTGGGGATTAAATTCAAACCTAATATGCAGTTGTCATAACTGCTTGACTCCGATCTCAGCAGCGCAACAAGAAAAGCTAGGAGCTTTGAGGGGACCTTGTTGTGCTGTTTTTATGCGCGCACATGTAACATGTCCCTGTTATCTCCCGGCCTTCATTTTGGCAATTTTTGACGGTTATGCCGATTCTACTGACGAGCCAACCCGTGATATTCCGATGACACTCATAGAGAAACTTGGGAATACTCACGCAGGAAATCCGTCTGATGGCAGGACGCAAACAGAAATTTTCAGTCATACACATGCTCCTCATGGCGGCCGCTTTAATTTGGCTACCAACTCTGATCGAGCAGATGGCGGGGATTCCTCAAAATTCTGTCGAAACCGAAAAACTTTCTCAGAATGAAGGACCGGCCTCTCATCCGGTAGATGTCAAATCGGCCTCCGAAACACAATCCAGTAATTCTCCAACTCTCAATTCGACACTCACCAAGCCAGCTCCAGCAGTACTCAAGCTACAAGAAACATTGCTGAGTGGATCGGGCAAGACAGCCATTATTAACGGACGAGCGTTTAGTGAGCAGGAAATGCTGACGCCGCTCGGATATCCCTTTCGTGTGAGATCGATTTTAGCAGGTCGAGTGATTCTCGAAGGGGACGGCAGTCTGTATGAACTTCGTCGCCAGAAAATCTGGTAAATCACACCACCATCACTAATGATAACTCAGTGATTGACAGGATCGTCATCATGAATTCACGTCCTCTCCAAATCGCATTTACTGCTTTGACGCTCTCATTGATTGTGAGTATGTCGCTGTGGATCGTACATGCTTCTCACAAGCAGATCGATCTTTCGAACGGAGTGACATTGCAAATGCCATCGGTTCCAGCGCAAATTGACCATGAGCGACTCGGAGAGAATTTTCAACCCGATCCGTTTGCGGAACCATTCACCAACAGCGGTCATGAATCGGTCAGTGGGGAACTTCCATCTCGAGGTCTGGAGACAGCAACCGTCTCCAAGAGAACTGTGAACCCTATGATTATCGACGTTCAGGAGCAACTGCTCGAACGGGAAGATAGTCTCAAGACGGTTGAGCCTTCCACTGAAACTCTGGAACTGCCAGCTATCGATCTTTCACAACAGGCTGCGACAGATTTCCCTGCTGAGCAAGAGCCTTTCGAACATCCTGTTCCACCTGCCGAAGAGTTGGATCTCAAGCCGCTCGAAGCACCAGAACCACCTGCCTGGCTATCCGTTCAAGCCACATTGGAAGAGGAAATCGAAGAACTGCGAAACCAGCAACGTGCCTTAAATGAATCTCTGAAAACAGAAAACCAGGAAGCGAAACTTTTTAAGTCACAAAACGATCAACTCAGCCAAGACTTAAAAGCCTCGCAAGAAGAGATCAAACGACTCCAGGCATCGATGGAAGGGCTCCGTACGGAAACTAACTCGTTAAAATCAACATTGGCGGACAAAGCTGATCAAATTGACGAACTGGAAAATGATTTGAAAGAGTCTCAAGCTCCACAGATCGTTGAAAAAACAACCCCGAGCTTAATCCTCGAGGTGGATCCCGCAATTTTACCGGAACCAAAACAAACAGCGTCCCTCCCAAAACCAAGTTCGCTGCCACCTCTCCCCAAACAATCTCTTGCGGATACTCAGGACTCGGCAGTCAATCAGGAACTCAACTCGCTCTATGGGAGTGAGAAACCAACTTTTGAAGAAGCACCTCGTCAAACCGCTGAATTGCCGGCTGATGAAATCATCCCCAGTTTAACGGGGCAATCGCCTCCTCCTTTACCAGAACGAGTCATCACCCAAAATTCGCAACAACTCTCGAAACCTTTGATTGCAGCAGAACCTCAGTATTTGGAATCTCAAACTGTCATTGAGTCCCCTTATTACGAACCTGCGATCAGTCACACGATGGAGCCCGTGACGAAAAAACGGGGTCTGATCTACGACATCAAAAACTGGATCCACAATCTCCACAACCATGACGACTCCTGCACCGATTGCGAACGAATTTGCACAGAGGCAGAGATTTGCACCGAAATCGATTGTGCGGCACCCATTGAACTCACTGTGCCAACTTGTGGATGTCCGCAATGCGCCGCCGCGAATCAATGGATTCAAGAAGAAGAAATGCTCAGCCATCGAGCATCCTCTCCCATGCTGCATGAGCGAGGTCTGGTCCCACAAATGAAAAACTGGTGGACTCATCACAAACAGGACCGCAATGTACGCTACGAACCGGCCATTGTCGGTCGTCCTGCGAACGCCACCATTCTGCCAGCAGCGCATGCGGAGTGAAGGCCTAAAGCTACTTCACCTCATGTAACTCAACGATAAAGTGAAGTTGGGCGTTTGGTGGGATGACTGGTGGCATCCCGCGTGGGCCGTAGCCCAATTCTGAAGGGATCAATAGCTCAATCTTCCCTCCCTCTTTCACCAATTGCATCCCCTCTGTCCAACCGGGAATGACTTGATTCAACCCAAATTCGATCGGACTTTTCCGAGGGTACGAACTGTCGAACTCCGATTCATCATCCAACCAACCGCGATAGCTAACTGAAACCGTGTCATAAGTACCCGGTGATGCTCCCGATCCCTCACGAAGAATTCGATATTGCAAACCGCTTTCTGTCTGACTGAATTCTTCCTGTGCATTTGGTCCATCCGGCCCCTCTTTGGAATAATCGATTAGAGTGGTGTCAGCAGATTCCTCGCCGCCGCATCCCGAAATCAGAAGAGTGAGTAGTGAAAGAGCTAAGCATTGGCGAATCATAGTTTTTTCCAGTCGTCGAATGAGATTTTATTCATTATTGGAAACCCACACAAAATTGCTATCTTGAAAGCTATAAATCATCCGCGGAAGACCTTTTTCTTTTCATTCACACACACGGTATACTGTCTCTCGTTGGACAACCTATCGAGATAATACACACCATGTGGAATGACACTCAACTGACAACTCTCCTCGAACAAGTTCGCGTCGGAGAGACCGATCCCACAGAAGCTCTGCGTCGATTGAAAGAGTCGGCACGCGCGATCCCGACGAAGTTCCTCGACGAGGCGGCCATTGATTTGGACCGCGTTGCTCGTTGCGGGTACGCCGAAGTCATTTATGCGGAAGGAAAATCGACAGAAACCGTCGTCGATATTTTCAAGACACTCCTTGAAAACGGACAAGATGCGTTGGCGACCCGAGTCAACGATGAACAGGCCCATGCGTTGACTGAGAAGTTTTCTGACGCCATTCATCATTCACAAGGGCGTACCGTCCGTCTCAATCAAAATAAAGACCCTCGCCCGACTAAAGTCGCCGTCATCGCCGCTGGCACCACCGATCTTCCCGTGGCTTGGGAAGCCGTGGAAACACTTCGTTGGATGCGTCTACCGACAGATCTGATCGCCGATGTGGGAGTCGCCGGTCCGCAACGCTTGCCGAGTCAACTCGACCGCTTTCAAGAGGCCGACGCCATCGTTGTCGTGGCCGGCATGGAAGGAGCACTCCCTTCTGTTGTGGGCGGTTATGTCTCGTGCCCGATTGTGGCGGTTCCCACGAGTGTCGGCTATGGAGCCAACTTTGAGGGCTTGGCCGCATTGTTATCCATGATGAATAGTTGCGCGTCAAATGTGACCGTCGTGAATATCGACAGCGGGTTCAAAGGGGGATATGTCGCTGGCATGATTGCCGGTCGCATGGCCGACTTGAGAGAACAATCATGAAACGAGTGACCGAAATCCCTTCCTTTCCCAAACGCCCACCTGATGGACATAAAGGGACATTCGGACGTGCCATGATTGTCGCCGGCAGTCGAGGCATGAGCGGCGCTGCAATTCTGAGTGGGCTGGGAGCGCTCCGTGGTGGAGCAGGATTAGTGACTCTGGCAATCCCCGATGTCATTCTCAGCATTGTTGCAGGTTACGAACCATCCTATCTAACGCGACCACTTTCAAGTGATGAAGAGGGACGGCTCTCTGCCGAGAATGAAGAGTCACTATTCGAATACGGCGAAGAGATGTCGGCCGTTGCCATCGGTCCGGGACTGGGGCAATCGAACGAACTGGAATCGCTGGTCGAATCACTCTATCAAAACCTTTCTATGCCAATGGTGATTGATGCTGATGGTCTGAACAATCTGATTGATTCCAAATCTCTGTTGCAGAAACCAAAATACCCACGCATCCTGACGCCTCACCCAGGAGAGTTTTCACATCTTTGTGGACTCTCCATCGAAGAAGTTCAATCGAGTCGTGAAGATGTGGCCTTTTACTTTGCGGAAAAAAGCGGCACGGTGTTAATCCTGAAAGGCTCGAACACCGTTGTCACTGATGGTGAGCAAATCTACGTCAACCAGACAGGAAACAACGGACTGGCGACCGGAGGAAGCGGCGATGTTCTGACCGGCTTGTTGACCGCCTTGCTGGCTCAAAAGATGGAACCGTTTGAAGCCGCCTGTCTCGGAGTCTATTTACATGGATTGGCGGGAGACATTGGAGCGGAAGAAAAATCAGAACCCGGTCTGATCGCTTCCGATTTGCCCGGTCATTTAACTCAAGCGATCAAGCAACACCTTGTTTAATCATAAGGAATTCGTCGTAGTCAGTAGGTCAGGCTGTACCCAATGATGTTCGGCACTTTGTTTGAGCCGTTATATGGCGGTCGTTGACCCAGTGATTCCAACAGTTCATCTTCATCGGCCCAACCCGAGAAGTACAAACAAATCATTTCATAATTTCTCTTTGTTATTGTTCCGCCCGTCGCTAACGCCACTAGGAGACTCGCAATGATCGCACAATAAATCTGAATTTCCACACCGGTTGTCTGAGCCGTGAGAAGTTGATCGCACTTCAAAACCTGTTTCAAGAAGCGGAAGAATAACTCCACCTGCCAATGATTGCGTACATGTTTCGCAATCGTCCGCACTTTCGGCGGCAACGAACTGATGAAGTAAATCAGTTCTTCTGAGGTCTTGATGTCGCACCATCCCATATTACGAATTCGGCAGGAGCCGGGGTGGATCACGTTGTGGCGTGGGTGGGAGAAACTGGCGACATTGGTCCGAGGCGCGGAACTCGCAGAGACCATGAAATCAACTTGTTAAAATGTGGGTAAGGACAAGGGAGGCCCCTGCCCTACGAGCTGTTGACGCAAAGGCGTCGGTTTTCAGGCTTCCAGTTCCGCTTTGGCTTCGGAGAATTGTTCGACGGCGAATTTGAGGTCGTCTATCGAATGGGCGGCAGAGACTTGTGTGCGAATTCTCGCTTTGCCTTGAGGTACGACTGGATACGAGAAGCCAATCACATACACACCCTTCTCCAGTAGTTTATCCGCCAGTGCGCCGGCCAATTTTGCGTCGCCCAACATCACGGGCACGATGGGGTGTTCGCCGGGCAGAACTTCGAAGCCGACTTTCGTGATTTCTTCGCGGAAGAATTTCGTGTTGGCTTCCAGCTTGTCGCGCAGTTCGGTCGACTCTTCCAACATCTCCAAAGCGCGAATGGAAGCCGCCACGATGGGGGGAGCCACGGAGTTCGAAAACAGATACGGACGTGATCTTTGTCGTAAGAGATCGATCACTTCCTTACGTCCCGATGTGTAGCCGCCACTGGCACCACCGAGAGCTTTCCCCAATGTTCCCGTGATGATATCAATCCGTCCCATGACGTCATGATACTCGTGTGTGCCACGCCCTGTTTTGCCCATGAAGCCTGTGGAATGGCAGTCGTCCATCATTATCATGGCGTCATATTTGTCGGCCAATTCGCAGATGCCGGGCAGATTGGCGATGTAGCCGTCCATCGAAAAGACACCATCGGTGGCAATCATACGATATCGGGCCGATTGAGCCTCTTTCAGTTTCTCTTCGAGATCAGCCATGTCGTTATTTTTATAACGAAATCGCTGGGCCTTACAGAGACGAACGCCGTCGATGATGCTGGCGTGATTCAGTTCGTCCGAGATGATGGCGTCTTCTTTGGTCAGAATGGTTTCAAAGAGTCCACCGTTGGCATCGAAGCAGGAGGGATACAAAATCGTATCTTCGGTCCCAAGAAAACTGGTGAGCTTGTCTTCGAGTTCCTTATGACAGCTCTGTGTCCCACAGATAAAACGAACCGATGACAAGCCGAATCCCCAGCGATCCAATCCCTCATGAGCGGCTTTCACAATTTCGGGATGATCGGACAGACCCAGATAATTGTTCGCACACATGTTGAGAACTTCCCGTCCTTCGCCCACCTTGATATGCGCTTCTTGCGGCGTCGTGATGATCCGTTCGGACTTGAAGAGTCCCGCTTCCTGAATGTCGTTCAGTTGTGTTTGCAGGTGATCTCTAATGTTGCCGTACATGATATTGGTCCTGTAGGGTCCGCTGTGCGGACCATTTTGCAGACGGTAGTGCAGGTCACGAATCAGGTTCGATGCTCATATCCGTAGCACCTCTCCCCCGCTCCCTTGGCTTCCTGATTCTCTTTGTGTTTCTCCGCGTCTTGGCTGCTTTGCGTCGAAGCTTCACTGTTGTCAGGCACAGCCTGACCTACTGATCTTGCGATGTTAATCTTTCCAATCGAGAATGACTTTTCCCGATTCACCGGAGAGCATCGCGTCGAATCCTTTTTGGAAATCGGTGTAATGATAACGGTGCGTGATCACGGGGGAGATGTCCAGTCCGCCCTGAATCATCACGGTCATCTTGTACCAGGTCTCGTACATCTCGCGACCATAAATCCCTTTGATGGTCAGCATGTTGAAGACGACCGTGTTCCAATCGATGGAGATGTCTTCGGAAGGGATCCCCAGCATGGCGATTTTCCCGCCGTGACACATGTTGTCCAGCATGCTGCGAAAGGCATCGGGGCTACCGGACATTTCCAGACCGACATCGAAACCTTCGTGCATGTCGAGTTCTTTCTGGACATCTTCGAGCTTTTCGTTTCGCACATCAACGACTCGAGTGGCTCCCATTTTTTTCGCAAGTTCCAGTCGCCAGGGATTCACATCGGTCACCACGACATAGCGGGCTCCCGCATGTTTGACGACAGCCGCCGCCATGCAACCAATTGGCCCCGCACCGGTAATCAATACATCTTCACCGAGTACCGGAAATGTGAGTGCCGTATGGACGGCGTTTCCAAACGGATCAAAGATCGAAGCGATATCTTTGTCGATGGATTCGTTATGATGCCAGACATTGGTCATTGGCAGCGAGATATATTCTGCGAAAGCACCGGGACGATTGACGCCGATCCCTTTGGTATCAGCACACAGATGCCGACGACCTGCCAGACAATTCCGACAACGTCCACAAACGACGTGTCCTTCACCACTGACAAGTTCGCCCGGATGGAAGTCACTGACGTTCGAGCCGACTTCGACGATTTCGCCCACAAATTCATGCCCGACAACCATCGGTACAGGTATCGTTTTTTGTGCCCATTCGTCCCATTTGTAGATATGCACATCAGTGCCACAAATCCCGGTTCGATCCACCTTAATCATCACATCGTTGATCCCGATGGTCGGTTCGGGGACATCTTCCAACCACAACCCTTCTTTGGCTTCACGTTTGACGAGCGCTTTCATGATAAATCATTCCAGAATTTGCGTGATCTTTAGTCGTCAGTTGGTCGTACAGAGAACCGAGTGGTAGAAATGGTTCGGTTGAGTTTTAGAATGACCAAATCCACGAAAGTCTGAAAGAGTCCCATTGAAACTTTGCGCATAATCTTAATCTTTGTACTCCTGAGAAGAATTGATTAGACGTTCGGCTCCTCTCTCGTCACAATACGCATCCACTTCAGATTAGATTCAGAGAGATTCAAATCATTATGGCTCGCCTGGTTTCCCTCGGCATTTTAGTCCTACTCATTATCGTTCTTGGCGTGACCTTTTATCACGTCGTGGCCCCCTTTCTGTTGCCCCTCTTTGTAGCGGGGGTTGTTTCGCTCCTTTTCCGACCGCTCTATCGTCGTATCTTGAGCCGACTCACTTGGGAAAAGAATAAGGAGACTGCCGCAGCCGGCCTGACGACTGCCGCTGCATTGGCCACATTTTTGATTCCGTTGCTGCTGTGCGTGTTTTTTGCGGTGGGGGAATTATTGTCGCTGGCTTACCAGGTCAAAACATCTCCCGAGTTCCGCCAAACCATCGAAAAGTTGCAAACCGACCCTTGGATGGAACGATTGGCTCACGAAATCCAACCACTGCTCGGGCCCAAAGCCAACGAACAACTCATCGCCAAAGAGATCGAAAAAACCGTCGAACAAGCCGCCACCGGCGTCGCCAAAAAGACTCTGGGCATGGCGGGAGCGGCGATCTCTTTTGTTGGTAATATCGTGATGGGATTGGTCAGCACGGGGATGTTTATCATCGCGCTATTCTTCTTTTTACGGGATGGCCCGCGTTTGCTGGAAGCGTCGCATCAACTGATCCCCGTCAAACTCGATCATCAGACTCAAATTTTGATGCAGTTTGAAAAGTCCGTCCGAGCGGTTGTCTCGTCAACATTCTTCGCAGCCATCGCACAAGGGCTATGTACGGCAATCGCCCTCTACTTCCTGGGCTTCAATCGGTTCTTCTTGATCTTCTTTGTCACAACTTTCTTTGCCATGATCCCCTTAGCGGGTGCTCCCGTCGTCTGGATCCCGTGTGCCTTGTGGCTCGGCTATCAAGGATATTGGGTGTCGGCAGTGTTCTTGGCGATTTATGGTGCTGTCTTCATCGGTACTTTGGATAATCTCATTCGTACTTACATCCTGCATACCGATGTCAAACTCCATCCTCTATTGGCATTCATCTCAGTGTTAGGTGGAGTCCAAGCAATGGGGTTATGGGGAATTTTCATTGCTCCCATTGTCGCCTCTTGCCTGCATGCCCTGATTCTGATTTTCAATACGGAACTCAAAGAACTTTCCAAAGATCAGTTTCAGGCGATTAAAGACACCTTCTCGAAAGATGACGACAAAGAAGCTGAGAAAGAATCAGATCAGACCGACGATCAGAAACTCAAAGTGGCCACCGACGAACAACTCCCCGAAGTGGAGAATCAATCAAAGTCGGACAAAGACTGAGCTGAAAATATTGTCTTGCTTCCTGCGACAACGCCAGGCATCATAAAACTTGAAAGACTTCACACACCACACAGGATTTCATTCATGTTACGCGCTCTGTTTGCCAGTCTTTGCCTCACTTTGTTTTCGTTCACATCGATCATGGCAGACGAATCCAACGGTCGGCTCGATATTTACTTCGTCGATGTCGAAGGTGGTGCCGCCACGTTGTTTGTTACGCCCAATGGCGAAACACTACTGATTGATTCGGGATACCCTGATTACGGCGGACGCGACCGAGATCGGATTCTCGAAGTTTTGAAAAACGTCGCCGGCAAAAAACATCTCGACAACGCAGCGGTCACTCATTGGCATCTCGACCATTACGGCAACCACGCCGCCCTCGCTGCCGAGATCAAAGTCAAGAATTTTTGGGATCGTGGCATCCCCGAGGATTTGCAGGAAGACAAGAAATTCCTGGAGCGGATCGCCGATTACCGACGGGCGTCGCAAAACGAATCCAAGAAGTTGACCGCCGGCGATGTGCTGAAGTTCAAATCGAAAACCGCGCCTTTGAACATCAAAATTGCCACCGCCAGCCGGGAAGTCATCCCGAATATCGGCAAGCCAAACCCGTTTGCTGACCGACACGAACCTGCCGAGACTGACAAATCCGACAACGCCGCCAGCGTCAGCTTTCTGGTTTCTTTTGGTGACTTCAAGTTTCTCTGCTGCGGCGACCTGACCTGGAACATCGAAGGTAAGTTGATGACTCCCAACAATCCGCTGGGAAAAGTGGACATGTTCATGGTGACTCATCATGGCCTACCGACCAGCAACAACCCGGCTCTTGTTTTGGCCGTTGACCCCATCGTCGCCGTCATGTGTAACGGCCCGACAAAGGGAGGGCATGAGAACACTCAGAAGACACTACGAGAAGTGAAGTCACTCAAGCATCTGTATCAATTACATCGCAACATCAAACTCGACGCCAACCAACAAACACCCGCCGAGTTCATCGCCAATGATGCCGTCACCCAAGAGTGCAAAGGCGTTTGGGTGAAAGCGAGCGTGGCACCGGATGGCAATTCCTACACGGTGCAAATCGGTCCCGATGGCAAAAAGCGACAGTATGAAACTCGCGCTGATCATGAGTGATACTAGGACGCAAAGTCGCGAAACCGCAAAGCAACGCAAAGAATAGAACACACTTTTACGTCAAAATTTCTGGCCGGAAGAACCAGCCCTACATCTCTCGTCGATAGGCTAACTAGTCAACTAGACTACGCGTTAGTTAGCGATACACCTTCAGTCATGAGACGTTTGACGACAGCAGCTTTGGTTCTAAGAACGACTTAGTCAACTCTGTTGTGAATACCTGTGGGATACGATCCCCAAATGCGGTAATCACACCGTTTGGGTTACAAGCGATGCCCCTTCGAAAATCTCTGGCAACAAATGCGTGGATGTCTCCGGAAGGAAACACTGGGATTGGCCACAATTCTAAATCCCCTACCCTAAGTGAAGCATCTGGAAGAAGACGATAACAATCGTGATTCCAATCAAGCGCTAAAAGCTCCTCTGTTTTCGCCAGGCAGTCCCTCAGTGTTTGCAAACTTACAAGATTAAGTTGAGCAGAGTGCAATTCATAATCGATCATGTCTTGATCATACATATATGAGAAATCCCAAGATCTGGAGGGTGACAGTTCAGATAAAAAGTCATTGCCGATAGGGAGAATGGGTTCCCACTGATCACAATACATCGTGTTTTCTAGTTCGAAAAGTTTTTGCCAACCTACCGACTCCCACATTTCCTGTTCTGCAGACCATTCGTCATTCCACCATGTCGCTTCCAATTTAACACCAGGAGATACACTGACAGAACAGTGAGAATTTCTTTCACTTAACCATGCCGCACAAACATCTGCGATGTTTGATGAGTCACGGACAAGGTAAATATCCTGATCGCCGAGAACCCACCCATGAGTCGATTTTCGAACCCAAAAGAATCCATTCATAGAGTCCTTGGAAAAGACCTTTAAAGCTGGCCATCTTCTATTCATCCAATACAATTCATTCTTCACTTTCAGCTCTATTAGCCTTGAACGTAATGTATGAAGCGTATGTTCCATGTACCACCTGCAGAGCGTATGACAAGGTTACAATTATCCGCGGCAGGGAGGCCCCTGCCCTACATTTCTATCTTCGCGTTTCTTTGCCTCTCAGCGTCTTTGCGTCGAATAACTACTCGCCCATCGCATCGCGCAGGGCGTCCGTGTTTTCCCGCAGCGTATCTGCTTCTCTCATCAACTTCGTACGGACGATATCGACCCGCTTCAAAATCTTCTCACTCGCTTTTTTGATCGTGGTTGCCGAGGTTTCGACTTCGGTCAGTCCGTCGGTTTGTTTGATGATCTCGTTGATCGCTTTATCGATGGCTTCGAAATCGGCTTGCTGGTCGGCAGTGAGAGCGGCCCCTTTCACACACAATGCTTTCGCGAGTGTGTATCCAACTTTCAAGTACAGGTCGCTCTGTTCGTCTTCTGAGTCCCAGACGACAAACACATCGTCGCCGTAACGGACAACCGGTTCGAGACCTGCGGGAGCCGTCTTCTTCGAGAAGACAAACAAACCGATTTGAGCGCCTCGATTGCTGCGGGCTTCGGCAATTTCATCACGAGACGTTTTCAGATCGTAAGACCTATCTTCCTTGGCTTCAATCACGATCTTCTCACCCGGTGCCGCCGACTCGGGAGAAAGTTCGACAACGGCATCTCCCTTTTTGTTATTTCGGATAAGACCAGTCGTGTTTCCCGTGTGCGTGGCGATATCTCCCTGACGTTGTGATTCTTTCTGGATCACCTCAAACAGAGTCTCTTCAAAACTGATGCCGTGGCGTGTCGAGCGTGCGGCTTCTTCTTTCCTCGCCTTCATCGCGGCAAGGGCTTCTTTGACTTCCTCCTGAAATTTCTGATTGGCCTCTTGCTGCTGACTCAATGTTTCGGTGAGGGTTTTCTGCAAGCGAGCGAGAGATGACTTCTCATCATCGAGAGAGAATTCTTTGGTGATTGTCTTTTGGGCCTCGTCAACATTTTTCACCAAACGAGAGAGTGCCGAGTTTTCTTCGTCGAGCGAGAATTCTTTGACCACTTCGTCAATTTTTCCTTCGAGGTCTTCCGACAATTGCCCGTGATTGTCTTTCAGTTCTTTGACCAAACGAGAGAGCGCCGAGTTTTCTTCGTCGAGTGAAAACTGTGAGAGCACCTGACGCTTTTGCGAATCGAGTTGTTCGTCAAACGTCTCCCGCATCAATGACAATAATCCCTCTTTCTGATCGGGGTTGAGCAGTTTCATCAGCCTGCTGTCTTCTCCGAAATGAGAGGACAAGGTTTTGGAAAGCGTGGAATCGTCGCCGACAATCTGTTTTTTGAGAGCCTGTTCGATGTCTCCATCTTCTTCGAGGAGTTTTTGGACACGTTCGGAAAATCGACCATCTTTGGGATCGAAGTATTCCTTGAGAACCGAACCCATTCGCTCGTTGAGGAGTTGTTCGTGCTGATCGAGCCGTCCTTTGAGATCGACCATCAGCCGTTCCCCTTCGCGACGGACCATGTCGGCATCGATTTGACCACGAGCCTGTTTGAGAGCGAGGACACCGATCTTGAGTGCCTTCATGGCGAACTCGTCACGTTCGGTCGCATCGGCGAACTGTTCCAGTTCAGCGATGACTTCCGAGTCGGTGATATTGAGTTCGAGGATGAGATCCGCGGTGGTTACTGATTCCATTCTTCACCTGTCAAGATTTGGAGACCCGGAGGGTAAAATGCCCTTTTCTGTTCAGCGAATAGTGTATCACGCCTACGGGTTTGTCTCAAATGTTCATTAATTCTCAGATCAAGTCCTCATCGGGCTCATTCCTATTTACGAAAGAATTGTTTTGCATCCCAGGTTCACCCTGGAAACAATGAACTAGCCAGGGGAAGCAACTCTCATCCATAAGGAATATGCTATGAAAATCAAGGAAATGTGCTTAGCGGTCACGATGCTGGCTGTTGTCATCGGCATGAATATAGTCGCCCATGCGGCAGAACATGGAACCATCACGCTTCAATCGGCTGGTCCTATTTCGTTTACACCCGAGGGTGTGTTGCTCGTCGGTGATCCAAAGACGGCCACCGTCTACGCCATTGAAACGGGCGACACTTCAGGCTCCGCCTCCGATACCAACATCAACCTGAAAGATTTGACCGGAGCCATCAAAACCGCCCTCAAAGTGAACTCTGCGAAGATCACCGATCTCGCCGCAAATCCTCAATCGGGAAACGTCTATCTCTCGGTGACGACCAACGCTCCCGAGGCTGGCCCCACTTTGATTAAAGTTTCCGGTGAAGGAACCATCAGTGAGTTCTCAACCGTCAACGTGAAGTACACAAAAGCCGTTCTCGGTGATGCCCCTGACGACAAATTGGTGGAAGGACGACGTGGAAAACAAAATCTTCGTTTGCAATCGATCACCGACCTCGCCTTCATGGACGGAGCGGTTCTCGTCTCTGGGCTCTCGAAAGCCGATGCCCCGTCATCCATTCGCTTGCTCTCTTATCCACTGAGCGAATTCGATCCCGGCACATCATTGGAAATCTATCATGGTGCTCATGGAAAATATGAAGACAACCGTGCGATGAATACTTTCGTACCCTTCAACATCAACGGAGAGCCAACGGTTCTCGGCGCTTATACTTGTACGCCCTTAGTGAAATTTCCTGTGAAAGACCTAATGCCCGGCAAGAAAACTCGCGGCACAACAGTCGCCGAACTCGGGAATCGCAATAAGCCTCTCGATATGGTTGTCTATCAACAGGACGGTAAAGAATTTCTCTTAATGGCAAACAGTTCTCGTGGAGTGATGAAAGTGAGCACCGAAGACATCGGTCGGGATGAAGGCATCACCGAACCGGTTCGCGGTGGTGGTTTGGCCGGGCAGGATTACGTCTCGATCAAACAATGGGAAGGCGTCACCCAACTCGACAAACTGAATGACACGCATGCTGTCATCGTGACAGAAGTCGATGGAAAAACGGCTTTAAGAACAGTTCCCCTGCCTTAAACTGAGACAAGGCAGGGAGACCCTTGCCCTACAATGACGATAGATTTCAAAACACATCGCTGCCCTTCACCAGAAGGGCAGCTTTTTTTATTGAAGGTACTTTCTCATGTCTCTGCAACTCGGTCCTCTCCACGAACTCATCCTCGATGTGACTGACATGCAGGCGCAAGTCGGCTTCTATTGTGACGTTCTCGGCTTGGAGATCACCTATCTCGCCGAGCTGAATGACTGCTCCGTAATCCCTTCAGGCCCTGTCTTCCAATAAGCGATTTGCTGTTTTGAGGTACTGAAATCAGCCTCGATTCGGTCTTTGAATCTCGGTGAACACGAAAGTCACACCGCGGCTTTTGAAATAATCGGGCCGCGATTTTTGATGGCTTGATCGATGCGAGTGATTTGGGCATCAGTGAGTTGCCAGGTCATTGTCTCCGCGTTATCGATGATTTGTTCGGGGCGTTTTGCTCCGCAGAGAGCAGCCGTGATGCCGGGACGCTGAATGGTCCAGTTGATGACGACTTGCGCGACTGAATGCCCGGTTTCGCTCGAAATTTCGCGTAACTCATCGACGAAGTTCTGATTCTTCTCCCACTCCTCGCCCTGGAACATCGGGTACTTGCGACGGCCATCTTGGGGATCAAACTCGTGATCTCTTTGCAACTTTCCAGCGAGAAGACCTTTCATTAACGGCCAATAAACCATCAACGAGACCTCGTTCTCGATGCACCAAGGCAACCGGTCTGTTTCGATCTCTCGTTGCAGCATGTTGTAATGAGGCTGATAGGCGTTCGGCACGATCACCTGCGAGAACTCTTTGAGTTGGTCCAATGAAAAGTTGGAGACGCCGACGCTGAGGATCTTGCCTTCGTCGAGTAACTCTTGAAATGCTCCGGCTGTTTCCGTCAATGGGACTTTCGGATCGGGAGCGTGCAGGTAATGCAGGTCGATGCGATCAGTTCCCAGCCGTTGAAGGGACTCTTCACATTCACGTTTAATGGTCTCGGGGCGACCATCTTTGATTTGTTTTTTGTCACGCCAATGGATGCCTCCTTTAGAGGCAATGACAATCTGGTCACGCTTGTCGGCAAAAACCTCGCCGATCATCTGTTCGCTTTCGCCTTGATAGCCATAGCAGTAGGCGGTGTCGAAGAAGTTGATGCCCGCCTCAAATGCTGAGTTGAGTGTGGCGAGGCTTTGTTCGCGTGTGACATCGATGCTGGTGATTCCGACAATGGGCCAGCAGCCCATGGCGACGGGTGTGATCTGAATCTTTGTGCGGGCAATCTGTCTCATGATTGATGGGTGTTCTCTGGAGCGTCATTTCTCGAAATTAGGGTTATGGCTGTTCAAATTGCGTGATTCTGTGCTGAAAGTCCACTGGCGATTGCCTGTTGGCATTATCACAGACGACGAATCGAAACGTAAGTCATTACCTTCATTCAGGATACGTTATTCTACGACCTTCCTGTCAACTCCAGAAAAAGTGAGGATCTTGAGATCTTAAAATTTGACCCTCTGCCAGAAGTGACCTAGGTTCTCTTTGTGATCATCCAAGGTCACTGCGACGTCCACAAAAACGCTTTGTTCAAAGTGAACAGAAGCACCTCCTTACGGAGCAGGAATCAGGCATGTTTGGAAAGAAAAAACTTTCACCGGCAGAATTTCTCGATGAGTTGCGCACCCGACGAGAACAAAATGAGTCCAGCGACGAAACTGCTGAGGAAACGTCAGCGACGCAAGAGCACGCTAACGGTGCTACAAACGGTTCAACGAACAGTGCGGTGACGATGGATGCACCCTCCACGGCGACTGTCGAGGAAGATGTTGAAAGTGACATTGGAGCAGTTGATGAGGCTGCCGCTGGCGATTTGTCAGAATTATTCAATCGCGTGAATCGTCTGTTGGGAGACGAGTTTGAAGCCGACAAAGATTATCGTCCGCGCATTCCCTCGACGCTTTCCGAAACTCGCTTGTCGTTTGAGGAAATCGAACGACTTTTACTCAAGTTCTTGTTAGCCAAAGGATCGGCCACAGGTCGTGAACTCTGTCAGCAAATTAAGTTGCCGTTCCAGATTGTCGACCCTATTTTGAAGCAGCTCAAACAAGACCAGTTGGTGATGTTCAAAGGGGCTGCCGCGATGGGCGATTACGATTATAAAATCACCGATATGGGTCGCGAGCGTGCTCGTCGATATTCAGACGAATGCAGTTACATCGGTCCGGCTCCGGTCTCAATGAAAGATTACTTGAAGGCGATGGCGATTCAGTCAATCGCCACGCAGGAAGCAACCGAAGAAGATCTGCGAAATGCGTTTGAGGATTTGGTCATCACCGACCCCATGATTAACCGGCTCGGCCCGGCCATTAACTCTGGTCGTGGTATGTTTCTGTTTGGAGCGCCGGGAAATGGTAAGACGAGTATTGCAGAACGAATTACGTCCTGCTTTGGTTCGACGATTTGGATTCCTCGCGTATTGGGAATTGACGGCGATATCATCAAATTGTTTGATCCCGGTGTTCACGAAGAGATCGAGCAAGCCGATGATGGTGGCTTGTTTGACCTCTCAGGAGTCGATCAGCGTTGGGTTGAGGTCACTCGCCCGACAGTCGTTGCTGGTGGTGAATTGCGAATGGAAGAATTGGAAGTGACTCAGAATCCGATCACTCAAATTTGCGAAGCCCCACTGCAATTGAAAAGTAACTGTGGAACCTTGGTGATCGACGACTTCGGTCGCCAGACAATGCCGGTCGATGTGTTGCTCAACCGTTGGATCGTGCCGTTGGAAAAACGATACGACTTCCTCAATTTACCGAGCGGTAAGAAAATTCAGGTACCGTTCGATCAATTGATCATCTTTTCTACCAACCTGGAACCAAAGGATTTGGTCGACGAAGCCTTCTTGCGACGTATTCCTTACAAAATCGAAGTCGGGAATCCCAGTGAAGAAACATTCCGGGCGATCTTCGAATTCATGGCTCCTAGTCTCGGGTTTACGTTTGATCAAGATGCCATTGATTATGTCATTCAGGAACATTATTACAGCATGGATCGGACCTTCCGCTGTTGCCATCCTCGCGACTTGATGCTGCAAGTGAAGAACTATTGCACATTCAAAGGGACCGAGAAAGAGTTGACACCGGCAGCGTTCGACTTTGCCGTCGAGAACTACTTCTCGGTAATGTGAATCTTTGAAACGGGTGGAAGAATTCCTCAAGTCTCTCCGACTCGACCAATTTGTCTGCATGAGCCAATCAGTATGAAAAGCAAGCCTATCAGAACCAGTGTCAGAGAAGTGATCAGCGGAAATACTGAGGTCTGAACCATTCGAAACGAGTAAGGGTCTGGGCCATTAAGGTCGAGGTTAAGTCCCTCTGAAAGACTCACATCGATCCTGGTGATATCAGTAGGGGAAGTTCCCAACTGATAAAACACGACGCCGTAGAAAATGAGGCTGATAAGAACTGCCGTCGCAAGCAAAATGTAGCCAGTAGTTTTCATGCGCGAATACCCTTGAAGGAAATTTCTCTCACGCTCGCTCGCAGTTCCCGATGACTGCTTGCATGACGCTTTTGAGTGCTTCGAGATTATTGCCGGGAAGTTGAGAGAGATCGACTTGGGCCACGTCGGTTTTTAATCCGTCCGATTTTTTCCCCACAACAATGAGACCTTCAGAGGGATCCGGGAGCAGAGGGCTGTCGAATGTGACTTGTGCGAATTCGTGTTCGAGATCGTCGATGTTGCCGGAGAAGATGTCGCAGCCGATCAATTGGATCGTTAACGGGCGAGCATCAATGCGGGCCAATAATTCGGATTGTGTTTCGTGGTACACCGGGTGCCGAAAGTCGGCGGCAATGTCGCACATCGGCATCAGGATAAATCGACGATACCAGGCTCCTACATGAGGGATCGTTAAGTCGTCGGTTTCACTGACGTCATCATCTCGGTAGAGCAGATCAAGGTCGAGAGCGCGAGGCCCCCACGTCCCTTTTTCCATTCTGCCAGCCTGCTTCTCGAGGGTTTGTAGCTGAGCTAGAATTTCGCTTGCAGAGAGGTCGGTTTCACACTCGGCGACGGCATTCAGAAAATCGGCACCTGCACCGGCTCCCATAGCGTCAGATCGATAAAACGGCGATGTGTTGATGAGAGAGATATGGGGGTGCGAATCGAGTGTTTTTAAGGCCATATCAAAGGCCTGGCTCGAATTCCCGCGATTAGATCCGAGTCCGATGAAGCAACGTGACATTGAGAAGGCGCATCCTTATTTCAGGCCACGCCCGACAAATCACTAAGGAGAATTCTTTGCGGACTCAATATTGGCGTGGATGACCTGATCCCAAGTGTTGTTCAAGCTTTGTCCGACGGCACCAATACTGACGACACAGGCCACTATTATCAAGGCCAGCATCACCGCGTATTCGACCGCAGTCGGCCCGTCTTCTTCTAATAAAAATTGTTTGATGAGATTCATCGCCGTTTTCCCCAAGTTCTCCGCAGAGACATCGCATTGTCACAATAGATCACCATTAAAAGGGGGTCAATTTGAAGTTTGGGAGAAATTCCAAATGGTGAACAAATACGACACAAACAGCGCTGTTTTGTTGAATTTGAGCATCTTTCGGGAGCGTTTCCCTAAGGGAATGGATGGGTTCGCATGTCCATTTCAAGGGCGTCTCATTGGGTGGGTGGTAATTTTTCCGAGCTTCTGACAGAATACTCCCCTGCGGCTGGGGAAAGTGTTCTTCAGCCAACATCAGATTACAATATTTCAGAATGAGGACATGGTTTTATGGCCAAAGAAGAGGCCATTGAAGTCGAAGGTAATGTTGTCGAGGCACTGGCGAATACCCAATTTCGCGTGGAACTCGATAACGGTCATCTCGTACTGGCCCACGTGGCTGGCAAAATGCGCAAGCACTTCATCCGTATTGTGCCGGGTGACCGTGTTGTGGTTGAGGTCTCTCCATACGACCTGAATCGTGGACGTATTGTCTATCGCGAACGCTGATCGTGATCGTATGACTGCTTGAATCGGGCGTCCATCATGAGTGAACAGACCACTCCTTTCGTACAAATTTATACGGATGGTGCCTGCAGCGGGAATCCCGGACCGGGAGGCTGGGCTTATATTCTGCGCCATCCGGCGACGGGATCTGAAAAAGAAGCTTCCGGCGGCGCTGAGGAAACGACCAATAACCAGATGGAAATGCAGGCTGTCATTTCCGGGTTAATCGCTCTTTCAAAATCGAGCCGAGTCGAGGTCATCACCGATAGCACCTACGTGGCGAAAGGCGCTCAGGAGTGGATGCCCAACTGGAAAAAGAACGGCTGGCGCAGGCGCGAAGGCAAAAGCTGGAAGCCTGTCAAAAATGTCGAACTCTGGCAGCAACTTGATGAACAGCTCAGTCGTCACGAGGTCCGCTTTCAACTCGTCAAAGGACATAGCGGCCACCCCGAAAACGAACGCTGTGACGAGCTTGCAGTCGCTGCTGTTGAACAATACAAGTGATCGACTTTCGTCAACAGGCTTGAAAACAGTATCTATACGTACGTATCATCGGGCTTAGTTTTCGATGAGACGACATTTGCTGATTTGCAGAGTAAGATCGAGGCATGTCCGAGAATCCGCTACAGACCGATGTCCAGTACGCGAAAGGTGTCGGACCTGATCGCGCCGAATTGCTTCGTAAGCTCGATATTAACACCATCGAAGATCTTCTTTGGCATCTGCCCCGCGATTTGCTCGACCTCACCGATGTGCGGCAGATCCCCGATCTTGAAGAAGAAGAGCTGCAATCGGTCTTCGGTGAAGTCGTCGATATTGATGGTCGATACACCTCCAAAGGAGGAACGCTGTCTGCGGTTCTGATTGAGAATAATGGAGCCTATTTGCGTGGGCTGTGGTTCAATCAGCCGTGGATCAAAAAGAAGTTCCAGCATGGAATGAAAGTGCTTTTGTCGGGAAAGCCAAAGTTCAAATCGGGGCGCTGGGAGATGTCTCATCCCCGCCATCAGATCCTTGAAGATGATGTGGACCCGAACTCACGCACAGAAGTTTTGCCGCGGTACCCTTTGACCGAAGGTCTCAAGATGGAGCAGATGCGACGCATGCTCCGCGAGGTGACCGAAGAATACGCCCCCTTGGTGGTGGATGCGTTGCCTGAGTCGTTCCGTCAACAACAGCAGATGCCGTCTCTGCACGATGCGTTGCGGATGCTGCATATCCCGAAATCGACGGAGGAATACGAGCGAGGAAAACGCCGTTTGATTTTGGATGACTTGTTAGAATTTCAATTAGGCGTCGCGCTCCGTCGTCGTGTCTGGAAACGAAAGCCTCAAGCGTCTGCGTTAGCCTCGTCGGTCAAAATTGATAGCCGCATTCGTAAACTCTTTTCGTTTGATTTTACCGCGGGTCAGAATCGCGTTTGCAAAGAGATTGCCGACGATTTGAATTCAGAATTTGCCATGCATCGCTTGTTGCAGGCCGATGTCGGGGCCGGGAAAACGGCCATCGCGCTCTATGCCATGCTGACGTGTATTGCCAATGATCGGCAGACCGTTTTGATGGCTCCGACCGAAGTCTTAGCGAGACAGCATTGGGAAACCGTACAAACATTGCTGGCTGATAGCCGCGTCGAAAAACGATTGCTGACAGGATCTCTCAAGCACGCCGCCAAAGCACAAGTTCAGGAAGAGATCCGCAACGGCACGGCTCAATTGATTATCGGAACTCAAGCCGTCATTCAGGACGCCGTCTCATTCAAAAATCTCGGATTGGCGGTGATTGACGAACAGCATAAGTTCGGCGTGATGCAACGGGCACAGTTTGAGGCGGGCGGCCTTTCGCCCCATGTGTTAGTGATGACGGCCACGCCGATTCCCAGAAGCTTGTGCCTCACTCAGTTTGGTGATCTTGACCTTTCGGTGATGGATGAATTGCCTCCCGGTCGTCAAAAAGTCGTGACCTCGTTGCTCACTCATAGCCCTGCTAAGAAGAAAGCCTGGACGTTCCTACGTGAAGAAGTCGGAAAAGGTCGGCAGTGTTACATTGTCTGCCCGCGAATTAGTTCCGAAGATGGTGGGACGGAAGTTGCCGACGTGGAGACCGCGTATCAAAAACTGAGTCGTGGTCCACTCCAGGGGCTCAAGTTGGAACGATTGCACGGACGGATGTCTGCTGAAGAAAAAGCAGAAGTGATGGAAGCGTTTGCAGAACGTGAAATCGATGTTTTGATTTCGACAACCGTGATTGAGGTGGGAATCGATATCCCCAATGCCACGTTGATCGGAATCTTGGATGCAGAGCGTTTTGGGCTCTCGCAACTGCATCAACTGCGCGGTCGTGTCTCACGAGGTTTGTTTCAAGGTTATTGTTTTCTGTTCACGCGGACCGATGCCTCGGAAGCACTCGCACGACTGAACGTGATGACAACATCCACTGATGGCTTTAAGATTGCCGAATCCGATTTTGAAATGCGCGGTCCGGGCGATGTTTTGGGGACTCGGCAAAGCGGACAGTTACCATTTCGGGTGGCAGATTTGTCTCGCGACCGCGACATACTGGAAGAGGCCCGCGACCTAGCCTTTGATCTGGTCGATTCGGGAGAATTTGACGGCCCGGAGTTTGCGCCGCTCAAGAATCTGGTGCTGGATCGCTTCGCGAAGCTGATGGATTTGCCGCAAAGTGGATAATTCTTAATTGCGTTTATGGTCAATCCTTTGCCAGGTTGGGATTCACGTGTTCATCGTGAAATCAAGAATTACATTGACCATAGGTATCGCTTTGGATAGATTCAGGAGTGATTTCCTTCCCTTCTGCGGTTCCCATTGTAGAAATGAGAACCGTTCTGTTATTTCAAATCTCCAGAGCCTCACAGGGAGACCTTCCTATGCAGTCCATGCAATCCGCTCCTCTTCGTCCGCAGTCGTCTCAACGATTGGGATTTACGCTCATTGAGCTGCTTGTCGTCATCGCGATCATTGCGGTGTTGGTGGCGTTACTTCTTCCTGCTGTCCAGCAAGCACGAGAAGCCGCACGTCGATCATCTTGTAAAAACAATTTGAAGCAACTTGCCTTGGCAATGCACAATCACCATGACGTGTATATGAAATTCCCTCGCAACTATAAAGGAGGGACAGATCACGGTTGGAATGCCTGGCATGCGTTAAGTGCGAACTTTGAATTGCTCCCCTATATTGAATAGTCCACGCTCTATAATCGCGACAAGGCTGCTGCCGAAAATGAAGCCGGCTCCGGGGGATGGGGATATCTCTATGGAACGACTTTATTGGAAGTGATTCCAACATTCAGATGTCCTTCTGCACTACCCGGGCCGCCGCGAAGTAGTGTGAGTTGGGGAGGTCCGGGTACGAATTACGCTTGGTGTACCGGCAGTACATTCGATACCGTCTGGGGAGGTGTTAATTTCAACGGGATGATCGGTTATCAGCAAGATCGTTTCATGGCCGATGTCACGGATGGATTATCCAATACAATCATGGCCGCTGAAATTCTTTCGGGAACAGGGGCAACAGGAGGAACTGGAGTCTATCCGTACGATGTATTTTACACGAATAATGGTTTGTTTAGTTCTATTGCTAACAGAGCGTTCCCAACAGCCGCAGAATTGAACGCGATTGGCACACAGGCGGAAAACAGTCCGACCGGTGTTCGCACAAACAATGGTTCCTCTTGGGCTTGGTATGCTGCCGGGCAGTCAACTTTCAACACCGCAGCGACCCCGAATTGGCAATACCCCACGGCTGGTGGTGATTGTTGTCCTGGTGGTGCACACGATTGGGGATTCGGGATCATCCCACCACGAAGTTTACATACGGGTGGTGTAAATGTGGCTTTGGGAGATGGGTCAGTCCGATTTATCGGAGAGAATATTGACCTTCTAACTTTTCAACGCTTGGGGAATCGCTCGGATGGAGAACCGGTCGGCGCTTTCTAGTCTCCTTTGCGTTGCCTCTGAATTCTGTGAACTGGTTTGATTCGTGACGTGTGTTTTTCACAAAAAGCAAGGCCATCTCTGATGAGTGGATTCAAAAGTCTATTCTGTCTGTTGCTGGGGAATATCTTACTGTTCGGCATCGGGTGTAATCCTGGCTCGGGTGTTGAAGAAAAAACGATTCAGGTGAGTGCCGATAATGATCCACTCAACGAACCTCGCTCAATCCTGAAACGCTATGCGGAGGGGCAATCACTGGGGAGTGAAGTGGAAGGGTTTCCCGATATCGTGAAGCGGATTGAAGCCATTGATCCCGAACGCGCTCAAATTTTGAAAGATGGCTTTGCGGAAATTCAAGAAGCTTCCGCGAGTGAGCGTAAAGCATTGGCAGCAGAACTGCTCAAAAAGATTCAGCCCTCGATGCAGTAGGCATTGATTGCACGTTGTCTCTTACCAGTCTTACTCGGCAGCAGTCGTCAGCAGTTCGTCAGAGACGGCTTCAATTTCGGTCGCGGACAGTTTTGTGAGATTTTCGGCATACCCGACAAGCAGGCTTAAATCACACAAGCGATTGATGCGACGTGGTATTCCACCGGACAGTTCAAATATCGAAGTGTGGGCATCTTCGGTGAAGATCTCTTTCTCGCGACCGGCCACTTGCAGGCGATGATTGATGTAGCCTTGTGTTTCTTCACGCGACATCGGGTTCAATGCACAGCGAATCGAAATACGTTCGTCGAGTTGTGACAATCGTTGCACGGGGGCCAGTAAACTTCGTTCGCCTGCCAGAATCAGAGAGAATTTTTTCTGGGGATCTTGCTGGAAGTTCATCAATAATTGAAGGGCCTGTAAAACTTCGGCCTCTGCGATGGTGTGGGCTTCATCAACCACGATCACCGGACGTTGTCCCCCAATGACGTATTGCTGTAAATGAGTTTCCAGTTCACGCAGGATGACGTCGAGTCGGCCCGAGTTACCTTGAATGTTTTTGGGATTTACCCCCATCTCAACGGCTAGATAACCGAGCAATTCTTCGGCTGACATTTGCGGAAAGACGAGGTGTATGAGAGGCCCGAATCCGGGAGGCATCTCGTTAGCGAGTTGAGAGATTAGATACGATTTGCCGCAACCGACACCGCCGACAAGTAAGCCTGCACCTTGGCTTTGTTCAATCACGTACAACATTTTCAGCAATGCAGATTGATACGTCTGGCTGGGATAGCAGAAGTTGTAGTCCAAATCGTTCTCGAACGGTTTCTGCGATAATTGCCAATAACTCTCGTACATATTCCCCAAGCCCCTAATCGAGTTCTCTACAATATTCGGACGACACTTTTTTCTGCCTGCACTTTGCCTTGAACCAATCAACTCTCATCAACAGCAGAATAACCGGGACTCCTAACGCCGCGAGCAGAAATCGCTCAGCTTAAGCTTAGCTTAGGGGAATCGCTCAAGCTGAAACTCTTATCGTAAAAACAGGATTTTTGTTGAATTTCATTATCATGCTGGGCATTTTTGATTCGCCATATGCCGCAGTCTGCCATTTTTTCAGAAAAACTCGTTCTCCCGTCATCGATAAAGTATCGCAAATAGGTCGAATTGTCGGGGAACCATGCCGTCCCCAAGGCTCTCTAGTTTGTTCTGATCACTGGAATCTATCGACGCTTTCATGCTGCCTGCTTGAAAGGGAAATGAACTCTTCTGATTTGGAGAAAGTCTGAGACTCCACCGGCTATTAGCGGGAACTCTCATCAAGGTGGTCTTGGTCTTCATTCAGATTGGGCTCGTACCGGGCCTCTGCCGAGTTCTGGGCAGAGGGGGGGACTCCGAATCCCGACATGGTGACATTCATTTCGCCGCGAGACATTTTCTGCTTCGCCCATTTGATGACCAGTTTGCGATAACCAATTCGGGTGAAGGGAGCAAGAAGGCTGAACCCGAACAGATCGGTCAGAAAGCCGGGCGTTAACAAGAGAGCGGCCCCAATCAAAATCAGCACGCCATCTGCAATGGCATCGCCGGGAAGTGCGCCCTCGTTCATACTTTTTTGGAGTTTTCGGAGGACACTTAGGCCTTGTTGACGGGCGAGTGCTGCACCAATCACTCCGGTCACAATGACGGTCCCTAAAGTTGCCATTAAGCCATAACCCGACCCCCATGCCGTTGAGACCGTGTGATGAACCTGTAACAGAATATACAGCTCCAAGAATGGAACTGTGGTCAGTAATAAAAAGAGATACAGAAACATGATCACAAACCCAGAACATCGGCCATCGAATAAAGGCCGGCTCCTTGAGAGATCAGGTACTTGCCCGCCATCAATGCACCGTGAGCGTAGCTGTCGCGAGTTTGACTGCGAACAGTCAGATCGATGGTTTCTCCGAGGAGTCCGAAGACGATGGTGTGTTCGCCGGTGTTGTCACCAGTACGGAGTGCATGATAGCCAATCTCATTGTGTGGCCGTTGACCAATGCGACCTTCGCGACCATGAACGTGCTCTGTTTGTCCCATCGTCTCGGCAACAATTTGTCCGAATTTGAGAGCCGTTCCGCTGGGTGCATCTTCCTTGAAGCGGTGATGGCGTTCGATGATCTCGACATCAACGCCCGAGGGGACTTGCTTTAAAACTTCGCTCGCCTGCTGGACCAACTTCATGACGAGATTAACTGCTAACGACATACTGGGAGCCCAGACGATGGATGTCGTTTGGGCAGCCGTGCGCACTTCGTCTTTTTGTTCTGGAGTCAGTCCGGTGGTGGCAATGACGAGCGGGATTTGTCTCTCTGCACATTGTGGCAATACGGTCATCAACCCTTCAGGGACGGAGAAGTCGATGATGACATCGGGGTGAGGTCCGATTTCATCGGTGACGGTGACCCCGATGGGACCAATCCCGCAGACTTCACCAATATCTTTTCCCAGGTGAGGAGAAGAGGAGGCTTCCAGTGCGAGAATGATTTCCAGTTCCGGGTCTTCAAATGCCAACGCGGCAATGCGTTGTCCCATGCGACCACAGGAGCCGTTGATTCCGAGTTTGATAGGATTGCTCATGAGGGTCTCTCGATTCGTTTGATTGATTGCTGACTGTTGCGACCATCCGACTTGCTTGCGCAAGACGGCTATCACCCAGCGACATCTGCTGCCGATCTGTGTTCCAGGCTAATTTTAGGGATTTGCTGGGACCAGTCCCAGCCTACAAAATTTTGAATTTATTCGTCGCGGTGAACTGTCTCCATCGAAAACGCTGGCAGGCAGACAGCCATGTATTCCGCTCCCTCATCTCCGGGAGTGCTGTATCGGACCCATTCACCGGCTTTACAAATCACGGCTTGGCCTGCGTTCACGTCAATCGTGTTCGTTTTCGATTCAATCCGCAAGCATCCATTCAGGACCACCGTGTATTCGTCTAACTCGGGTGTTTGTCCCGGTTCCACCCAACCAGAGGGAGATTGCATGTGGGCGAGGCTGGTTGACTCGGTTTGACTGTTCACACGACCGATGAATTCACGAATAATCTTTGGCTTGTTGCCGGCCGCTTCAATTTGTGTGGGCGACTCAATCAGTGTCGGCATCGTGATTCTCTTGCAGGTGCAACATGGCGGATTCAATTTCAACTTTGACATCTTCATTATCTTCGGTTTGTAACTGTGATTGCAACTCTGTGACTTGGCTCAAATTTCCGAGCTGTCCGATTGCCCATGCTGCCGCTCCACGGATGAGCGGTTCTTGATCTGAAAGAGAGATTTTCAATTGGGGCAGATGTTGCTCTCCACCGACATTTCCCAACACGATGCACGCTGTCCTCAATAATCCCGCACGTCCCGGTCGATCAAGGGGCGTCTTGCGAAACTCGGCACGAAACTGTTCTTCATTCAGAGTCAACAACCACGCCGCATCTGTCGGGTTGAGGTGTTCGCGAGGTTGAAACTCGGGTTCTGTTGAGGGAGTGGCTTTCGAGTTCCACGGACAAACATCCTGACACAAGTCGCAGCCGAATAACCAATCTTCGACGCCGGTTCTTAGTTCGGTGGGGATCGGTTGATCGCGAAGTTCGATGGTCAAATAACTGATGCACTTGCGTGCGTCGAGAACACCCGCTGCGGGAAACGCATCAGTCGGGCAGACATCAAGACAACGTGTGCAGGTGCCACAATGTGCCGTCTCGTGCGGAGCATCGGCGGGGAGTTCAATATTGATTAGCAATGCGCCGAGAAAGAACCAACTCCCTTTTTGCTTATTGAGGAGGAGTGTGTTTTTCCCGATCCAACCGAGTCCCGCCAATTGAGCGAAATCGCGTTCGAGCAGAGGTACCGTATCAACAACAGCCCGCGTTTTGCAATCGGGGATCTCGTCATGCAAAACGGATGCGAGTTGTTTCAGTCGCTTTCGTAAGACATCGTGATAGTCGGCGGTCCCCCACGCATAGCGGGCAATGTGTCCGAGTCCTTGTCGGTTTTCGGAAGTCGATCCGGGTGTTGCTGGCTCGGTAAAGTAGTTGAAGCCCACCATGATGACCGACTTCACCGATTCCAGCACATGCTTTGGATGTTCGTAAGCTTCTACGCGATTGGGAATATATTGCATCTCGCCCGCATAGCCGGCGTCAATCCAATCGAGAAACGACGAATACCCGGTCGGCGTCACCGCCGGTGCGATACCAACCAGATCAAAGCCGCATTCGGTGGCGCGTTGTTTCACTCGCTCAGCAAGTTGTTGGGCTGAGGAAGACATTTACAGTTTCCTCCTCACTCGCATTGACTTCATCGAGAGGGAGGCTTGAGCCGCCGGCGCAAGCCGGCAGGGGGCATCGATCAACATTCAGCATCCCCTGCGTGCTAGCGCACGCGGCTTAATAAGTAAGGTCATTCGAATATTTTCTATCTTGAGGGGACAATACAAAAACGGCTTTGTCACGAACTCATCGACTCCATTTGTTCCCATTGCTTACGCCCCGTGATGGCAATCTCCGTATCAGGGCGTTTATCGAGAGGCGTATATCGTGGGTGCCGACCTTCTTTGTACGGGTCATTACTCTTCGCGTTGTAACAACAGATGAACGCCCAGCGGGGGTTGTCGCTCGTGTTCTGATCGGAGCGATGCAGCAGATTGCTGTGAAACAAAACCGCCGAGCCGGGATTGAGTTCGACATGCTCAATCGGCATGCGTTCCAGTAATGCGTTGACGCGCTCCGGGTCGGCTCCCGTCTGTTCGCCGACATCGACATGATTGATGCGTCCCAAGTGATGTGAGCCCGGAACGACTTGCAGGCAGCCGTTGGCTTTGGTGGCTTTATCGACGGCAATCAAGCAACTTGCCATCTTCGGCCACAAGCAGCCGTTGTTGTACCAGTAACCATAATCCTGATGCCAGGCCCATGCGCCACCCACTTTTGGCTCCTTGAGGATCATCTTGTGATGGTAGTGATACACTTCATCGCCAAGAACAGTTTCCACGGCGTTGACGAGCGATTCTGACGCGACAATGGCACCGTAAATGGTTTCCGGTTCGACTTCGTTGCGGACCACAAGATCGATGGCACCCCCTTCGCCATCAGCGCGGGAGGCGACATCCTGTTTGATCTGTAAATCGGCACGAGCGATTTTGTGGAGTAGGTCGACCTCTTCGACATCCAATAGCCCATCGAGAACAATGTAGCCCAGTTCGTCAAATTGTTCGATTTGATCGAGTGTCAGTTCAAATCCGCTCATGCTGTCTGCCCTCAAAATTGGCCATGTCGTCATACGTTTCCATCATGATATCAAAGATTCTGTGCCGAGAATCCCACATGCTATCGGAAGTCATGAGGGAAATCACTGCTTCAAAACTGTTAATCTATTCCGGTTAGAGAAGATAAGCCGTCATTAGGTGATTTCCCGATCAATTCCACATTTGATGTCAATCCCTCCTCAATCGCTTCAACATGCCTGTCCGACGTTATTATTAAGTATTGATCAGCGAGTCTTTATGTGGGACTGATCTCACAAGATAAAACAATAACGTTGCTCGCCCTAACGCAGATAAGGAGATCAAAGGATGATCCGCTCAACACTTACGATTGCCGTGGCAATCGCCTTCGCGGTTCCCACAATGGGATCAGCACAAACGAATGATGAATTAACACAACGAATCGCCGACTTGGAAGCCCGTCTGAATCAGATGGAACAAGAGCAGGTCAGCTTTGTCAACACAATTGCCACTGCTCCGGTCTGTGCGACCGATACCTGTAGTGACACTTGCGGTGGTTGTGGAGACACTGGCTGTCGTAATCGAAGTTGGTGTTGCCCTGAAGCAGGTGCGTTTGGTGAGATTGAGTTACTTTATATGTCGCTGAAAGATACGGATGATGACATCAATCAAGACAAGCTGTATTCTGGTACTCGTACGACGGTCGGTTACATGAATGATAAAGGTCGTGGTTTCCAGATTCGTTACTTCGAGATTGGAATTGCTGAAGAAGATGTCGGTGGAGACCGATTTGACTTGGATACACTCGATTTTGAGTACACGAGTCGCTTTAAATTAGGCTGCAACTGGCGAGGTGATTTTGCGATGGGACTTCGTTTGATGGATTTGGATACCGCAGAAGATGGTGCGTGGGAAGACGCTGTTGGACCGGTCATTGGCGTCAACCTGATTGGTGAAATGACTAATAACCTTAGTGTTTATGGTCGTGTCCGTCAGGCATTTGTCTACGGAACGAACGAAAGTGACAATAATGAGGACAGCGTGGTTCCAATGTCCGAACTTGCGTTCGGTTTGGAATACGCCCGTCAACTCAACAGTTCAGAGATGTACCTTCGCGGTGGTGTCGAAGGCCAAGTCTTTGAATCAGCTCAAGATGAACAAGAAGACATCAGTATTATTGGTCTCGGAATGTCTGTCGGTTTCCGTCGCTGATTCCTGTTCCTGAATTTGTGATCTCCAAGCGTGTCGGTGTTGGCCGGCACGCTTTTTTGCTGCGCTGGGGATTTTCGAACAATTGGCTATGATGGGGTTTCAGTATTCGGAACCATCTGCCCAAACGGTCCGCACAGCGGACCCTACAATTGAGAAGCCCATGTCACTCCTTTCCGCTCTCCAAGCTGCTGGTTTGATCAATATTTCCCCAGACGCACAGCGTCCGATTGCCGACTTTGGTGATCCATTGAACGAATATCAGGCGGCGTGGACGAGTGCAGCCATCATCGTCGAAAACGGCATGAGCATGATGACCGTCACAGGTGAGGACCGAGCCAAGTTCCTGCATAACTTCTGCACCAACGACATCAAGAAGATGCAGCCGGGAGAAACCTGCGAAGCGTTTTTCTGTAACGTCAAAGGTCGCATTCTGGCGGTGGCCGTGATCATTTGCGAAGACGAATGTTTTCGCGTATTGACGGACGAATCTCGTATCGAGTTCCTGCATCAGCACTTGAATAAATATCTGATCACGGAAGATGTGACTCTTCAGATAGAAAGTGAAGCCCAATCGATCTTGATCATATCGATTCATGAACTTGATTTGAACTTTGGTGAGCAGGTGTCGGTGTTCGAATTGAAGGATGGCCCGAAAGATTCTGGCTGGATTGTTGGTGCTTCATCCGAACTCGTCCCAGTGGTCAAGAATCTCTCCGAACAGGGAGCGGTTATACTTGGGTATGATGCTTGGGAGTATTTTCGAATATCTTGTAATCTACCCAAATACGGCGTTGATGTCTCAGACGAAAATCTCGCTCAGGAAGCCAACCGAAACGAACAGGCGATATCGTTTACCAAAGGTTGCTATCTCGGACAAGAACCCATCGCAAGACTCGATGCGATGGGGCACGTCAATCGACAACTCGAAGAATTTGAATGGTCAGAAGATTCCGAGAAGCCGCCCGTTGGTGGCAAGCCGGTCTTGAACGAGTCGGGCGAAGAGGTTGGCACGGTGACATCGGCTTGTCAAATTCCCAACGAACATCGCGGCATCGTTTTGGCAATGGTGAAGACGAAAGCACTTGGTGCGGTTCTGACGGCCGAGAATGAAGATGGTCAGCCGGTGCGACTTCGCAAAGAGTAGAGATAGCGGTTGTGCGCAAGCACGGCGGGCCGGGCACGATCTCTTCCCCCAGTGCTTGCGCACTTGGGCGATATGTAATCGGGACATTCCACCGCGTTCGGTTGCCCGACTGACCTGTTTTCGGGTAAAAAAGAGATTGAACAACAACCGTTTCCATATATTGCACCCGCCAACTGAGAAGAATCGACCATGAAAGACCCTATTCGCGTTGCCGTCACTGGAGCCGCTGGTCAAATCGGCTATGCCCTCATTTTTCGAATTGCTTCAGGACAGATGTTTGGCCCCGATCAACCGGTCATTCTGCATTTGGTTGAAATTCCTCCCGTTTTGTCGGCTCTGGACGGCGTGGAAATGGAACTCGACGACTGTGCCTTTCCGACTTTGGCCGGTGTTGTCAAAGCTGATTCCGATCATCTCGAAGACGGCTTTCGCGATTGCAACTGGGTGTTGTGCGTTGGTTCTGTTCCCCGTAAAGACGGTATGGAACGTGGCGACCTGATCAAAATCAACGGCCCAATTTTCACGAGCACCGGCAAAGCGATCGAAGCGGCTGCTGCCGATGATGTCCGTGTTCTGGTCATTGGAAACCCCTGCAACACTAACTGCCTGATCGCCATGAACAACGCTCCCAAAGTTCCCAAGGATCGTTGGTACGCGATGACAATGCTCGATGAAAATCGTGCCGTCTCACAACTCGCACAGAAATCAGGCCAACCGGTCGCCGCTGTCAAAAAGATGGCCATTTGGGGCAATCACTCTGCGACACAGTACCCCGATTTCTACAATGCCGAAATTGATGGCAAACCCGCCGCGGATGTCATTGGCGACGAAGAGTATCTCAAAGGAGAGTTCATCAGCACGGTCCAGAAACGTGGAGCAGCCGTCATCAAAGCTCGCGGAGCTTCTTCGGCCGCCTCAGCCGCCAACGCGATCATCGATACCGTCAAGAATGTCGTCACCCCCACACCGGCTGGGAGCACTTTTAGTGCGGCGGTTTGCAGCGATGGAAGTTACGGCGTCGATGAAGGATTGATCAGCAGCTTCCCTCTCACTTCAGACGGCAAGACATGGAGTATTGTCCAAGGCATCGAACACAACGAATTCGGTCAAGAGAAACTCCAGGCAACCGTCGACGAACTAAAATCAGAACGCGAAGTCGTCAAAGACCTACTGGCGTGAGTTTGATGTTTTCAAAATTCCAAAGCTGGGAGGGCTTCGATGCTTCCCAGCTTTTTTTATTGATGAAGAGCGAATCAACGTGAACAATCTCCGACAATGGGACAACGAGCACGTCTGGCATCCGTTTGCTCCCATGCAAGCGTATCGGGAAGAGAACGCGCCGATCATTGTTTCGGGCGACGGCTTTGACTTGATGGACGCCGACGGTAACCGTTATCTCGATGGTATTTCATCGCTATGGTGCAACATCCACGGTCATCGTGTTCCTCAAATCGATGACGCCGTCAAAGAGCAAATCGACAAGATCTCGCATACCACTTTGCTAGGGATGTCGTCGCCACCGTCGATTGAACTGGCTCGCAAACTTGTCGAGAAAACACCGGCGGGGTTGAACAAAGTTTTCTATTCGGACAGTGGTTCCACGGCTGTCGAAGCAGCTTTGAAGATCGCCCATCAGTATCATCATCAAAAACCGGGCGGCTCGGAAAAACGTAACCGGTTTGTCTGCCTCGATCATGCCTATCATGGTGATACGGTGGGTTCGGTTTCGGTCGGCGGAATCAATCTGTTCCATCAGGTTTACGGAGACCTGTTGTTTGAGACACTTCGTGTGCCCTCACCGGTTGCGTATCGCGTTCCCGAAGGTCACACGCGCGAAAGCTATCTGCAACATTGCCGGGATGAAGTGGTTCGAGTCCTCGATGAAAACGCCGATCAGATTAGTGCCTTCGTCATTGAACCGCTCGTTCAGGGAGCGGCAGGGATTCTCGTGCATCCCAAAGGTTATTTGAAGTTCGTCCGCGAGGAGACGGCCAAACGCGGAATTTTAATGATTGCCGATGAAGTGGCTGTTGGCTTTGGACGGACCGGGACGATGTTTGCTTGCGAGCATGAGGACGTTCAGCCCGATTTTCTTTGTCTCGCTAAGGGCATCACGGGTGGTTATTTACCAGTTGCCGCCACGCTGACAACGAATGAGATTTACGATGCATTCCTGGGCGCGCCACACGCGGGCCGCACTTTCTATCACGGCCACACTTACACCGGTAACCCGCTCGGTTGTGCGGCGGGTGTCGCGTCACTCGATCTTTTTGAAACGAATCATGTGCTGGACAATGTTGCCAAAACTTCATTGGTGTTGAGCGAGCGGCTCTCCGAGTTGGCCGATCATCCGCATGTCGGCGAAATTCGTCAGCGTGGTTTGATGGTCGGGATCGAGCTCGTCAAAGAACGTGATGGCGCTGTGCCGTTCGATTCTAAGCTGCGGATCGGGCATCAAACGACGCTCGCCGCCCGCGAACGGGGACTCATTTTAAGACCGCTGGGAGATGTCGTTGTATTGATGCCTGCCCCGGCAATGCCCATTGAGCGTATCCACGAATTGTGCGACAAAGCATTTGCGGCGATTGATGCGGTTGTCGAACGATAGAACAGAGAGAGAAAGCGTTTGATTTTTCATGGGCCTCTCGTGCCGTCGATTAGTTATTTCTCACCCGGCAGTTTGGCCAATTCGATATCTGCTTCCTTTAATAACTGATTCAATCCTGATTTTGCATGGTCCGTGTGATTGATGATCTCGCGGAAATTTCCATCAATGTACCACTTGGTCTTCGAACAATAAAAACAGATCAGAAAGTCGTGAGTCTCTGCATCATGTTCAACTCGAATCGCATGTCGTGGGTCGAAACATGCTGCAACACCCATTTCATCATGTTCAGACACTCCGCGTAGATAGTCATCCACAATCTGATTCAGGTCTGACTCGTTATTAAGTTCAGTTTGGCCGAGTATTTGATATCCGTAAAGCTGTGGAATCTCTGACTCATTGCCGTCCTCTATGCAGCATGGGTCGAGAGAATACAGCACTAACTCTTTAGCAGAACGGAGTGACTGTTCTGCATCCACTGGTAGTGTGTTTGGTGATTCCTGTTTCGTATGGCAGCCACAGAAAATCAGAATCGTGAATACTAAAGTGATAGTCACTTTCATGGTTGTTCCTAATAGCACTTATGCCAACTCTACCCGCCTTAAAAACGCACGCAATGCCGCGTTGAAGTCTTGCGGGTTTTCCAAGGGCGACATGTGACCCGCGTTCGCAATCTCAATGAATTCGGAATCAGGAATCTTCTCTGCCATTGTTTGCATTTCTGCGGGAGGACTGATCGAATCATATTCTCCTGCGACCACGAGCGTCGGGACTCGGAAGGTTTGGAGCTGATCGGTAAAGTCTTCACGTTCGGCCATGCCCCGAGAGGCGGCAGCGATGCCGGCAGGCGAAGCATCGACGATCATGGTTTTGACTTCATCGAAAATGCTGGCTGGAGTGTTGGGGGCAAACAGTTTTGATCCCATCACTTCCGCGAGAGAACTGCTGCCCGCTTCAAGCACGACTCGCGCGGTTTTGTGACGATTTGATTTCACCTCTTCGGTGTCGGCGGTCGATTTTGTATCGCAGAAAACCATCGATGCGATCCGCATCGCGTGATCCTTCTGGAACTGTCCCAGAATGTAACCACCCATGGAGAGTCCGACCAAATGGACGGGAATATCCAAGTCGAGGGTCAAGAGAATTTCGACCAGTTCATCGGAGAACTGTTTCATCGTCAGGACAGCATCATCACTGACGGAATCGCTGCCACCGAATCCGCATAAGTCGGGAGCGATGACCCGGTAATCCCGCGAAAATTCTTCGAGTTGTTCGCACCACATGCGATGATTGAGTGGAAAGCCGTGGATAAACAGGAGAGCTTGGCCGTCTCCTTGATCGTAGACCTGTCGTACACCGTGACTGATTGAGATTTTTTTGAGAGACAAGAGCGTGGTCCATTCCGGGTATTTTGGGGATTGTATCTCCATTATAAGTGGGATTAGGGATGATTTAAGGGGCAGAAGTGCTTCTTTCATCTGTTTTTTCATGGAGAGACAGAAATGTGGAGTGTCCGCAGGAGGTTGCGTTCCTAAACTGGAGAGGAGTTTTTCGGCTCTATGAAACTTCTGAAAGCTGCTGGCATCGATGGAAACCCGCGACCTGCAACCCGAATTGATGGATGACCCCGCTTTGGGGGCTGAAGCTCATCGCGCAGCTCTGATGGGGTTGAAACGAATTAACAAGATTAGCGGCAGCAGCCGAATTTTATGGCCCGCCATTGAACGAGTCGCCCAAAAAATCGGACGTCCGATTCGTGTTCTCGACTTGGCCTGTGGAGGTGGCGACGTAACACGCGGCTTGGCTTTGAAAGCTCAACAGTCGTCTTTACCGGTGACGATTCATGGAGCCGACATCAGTGAGACTGCATTATCGTATTCTCGCGAGCAATCAAAAAATGCGGGACTCGACGAATTAGAGTTTCATCAACTCAATATTCTCGAAGGTGAACTCCCCACAGATTATGACATTCTTTATTCGTCTTTGTTTTTACATCACCTGACGGAAGACGAAGCAGAGCATTTCTTACAGAAGCAGGCCGCCGCCACGCGACATTCCGTTTTGGTGAACGATCTCCGCCGTTCGCAATGGGGCTACATCATGGCAACCGTGGGATGTCGTTTATTGACTCGATCACCCATCGTACATTTTGATGGTCCGCAATCAGTGAAAGCCGCCTTTCGAATCGAGGAAGTCAAACGCTTGGCAACACAGGCAGGATTGAATTCCCCCAAGTTCACCACTCATTGGCCTCAACGCTTCTTGATGGAGTGGACACGCACGGAAGAGGCCCGTTCATGATCTCTTCCTCTTCCACATCTTGGGATACCATTGTGATTGGTGCTGGTCCTGCGGGGGCAGTAGCGGCAGTCTGTTTGTCGCGAGCCGGTCGTCGTGTGTTGTTAGTTGAGAAAAAGAAGTTCCCCCGTTTCAAAGTTTGTGGATGTTGTCTGAACCCCAACGCATTACGAATTCTTGATCAGCTCGATTTATCCAACCACTTGCGCAATGCAGGTGCGATTGAGGTTGATCAGTTTCGATTACGCTCACGGGGACGGGAATTGAAAATCCCGATGCCGGGGGGAGTGGTGATCTCTCGACAAAAAATGGATGTCGCGCTGGTTGATGCTGCTGTCGCAGCGGGTGCCGAGTTTCGGGACAATGTGTCGGCTTTGGTGATGCCGTCGCGAGAATCCACTTCTGCGATTCAGGTCGAGTTGACGGATGCCGAAGGTGCTGTCCAGATTGTTGAAGCTTCTGCGGTGCTTGTTGCCGACGGGTTATCGGGCTCCGCATTAAAGTTGAGGGACGAGTTTGCAACGACTGTCGCCGAGAATTCCTATTTCGGAATGAGCGCACATCTTCCATCGAAAACGAATCCGGGAATCGATCCGGGAACCATTGAAATGGCGACCGGTCGGTTGGGTTATGTCGGTAGTGTCGTTTTAGAAGATGGTGCCATCAATTATTCTTCGGCGATTTCCCCCCAAGCCCGCAAAGATGCTTCGTCTAATGGAGAGCTATTGACGATGATATTGGAGGAAGCAGGAAGTCCCATTCCGGTGGGGTTTCAGGACGCGGAGTGGCATGGAGCTCCACTTTTATCGCGACATCGGTCCCGATTTGCTGCGGGATCTGTTTTGCTCTTGGGTGACGCCACCGGTTACGTGGAACCGTTTACCGGTGAGGGGATGGCTTGGGCGGTGGAGATGGGATACTCGGCAGCCGAATTGTTGCTGACTCCAAATATTCCAGAAACTGCCTACGAAGCGTCCTGGACGCGAACCGTTGAAAAGTTAAGAGCCGAGCGACATGTTTGGTGTCGTCGTCTTGCATCGTTTTTACGTAAACCAAAACTTGTGTCAGTCGGAATGGTGTTAGGACGATTTGTCCCGGCAGTCCCCGGCTGGATTGTGAGCCAGCTATATGAGTCAAGTCAGTCCCCGTCAAACATTAACGATGCTCAGTCAATCACCGTATCTGCGCAGTCTTGCGACCGGACTCCCTCAGCATCACATTGATCAAGCTGATGCGACCGAGATGGCCATGCAGATTGTCGACGAATCGATTGAAAAGCGAAGGTTGATTCCCGTGCTCTATCGACGCGCGGGGGTTTCCCAACGATATAGTGTCGTGGTGAAATCGTCTTCCGGCGTCAAGCCAGCACAACAAACCTTCTATCCTCCCTCTGAAACCGTGACCGATGGCGGCCCTTCCATCTCCGAGAGAATGAAGGTCTATGAAGTCGAGGCTCGCGAACTGGCATGTTTGACCGCATCGGCCAGTTTGGAGCAAGCCGACATCTCACCCGATGAAGTGACTCACTTGATCACGATCAGTTGCACCGGGTTTGCGGCCCCCGGTTTTGATATCGGTCTGATTAACGATCTGGGATTAAATCGTAATCTCGGACGCACACATCTCGGCTTCATGGGATGTCATGGTGCATTAAACGGATTGCGTGTGATGAAGTCGTTCCTAGATTCTGATCCCGATGCGTGTGTGTTGTTATGTGCCACAGAACTCTGTTCTCTTCATCAACAATATGGTTGGAATAACGAACAGGTCGTGGCGAATTCTTTGTTTGCCGATGGATGTGCAGCCGTGGTGGTTCGAGCACGAGACCTTTTGGAATCCACGCCGGGGGATTGCCTTCTTCGTGCGAATCAATCGCACGTCTTTCCCGACTCTGAAGACTTGATGAGTTGGAAGATTGGAGATCACGGATTTCAGATGAGTCTTTCCTCTCAGCTCCCCGGCTTAATTAAGCGAGAGTTACGACCTTGGCTGGAGAGTTGGCTCGGAGAGCAGGGCGTTGCGATCGAAGACGTACAATCGTGGGCCGTTCATCCGGGAGGCCCCCGAATTCTGGATGCGTGTCAAGAATCACTGGAGCTTACCGATTCGCAGTTGGCTGCTTCACGTGGTATTCTGGACGAGTGCGGAAACATGTCATCGCCGACTGTCTTGTTTATCTTGCAGAGGTTGCAGGATATGAAGTCCGAGACGCCGTGTGTGATGCTCGGGTTCGGTCCCGGCATCACGGCAGAAGCCGCATTGTGGATTTGATCGATTCCTCTTCAGAGTTTGCGGAAACAGGGAGCCTCATCGTGTCTTCAGTTTTGGAACGATTTTTACGTTACGTCCGCATCGATACCCAGTCCGATGAAACAAGCGCTTCGTCACCCAGTACCGCAAAGCAACTTGATCTTTGTCGGCTTTTAGTCGAAGAGTGCCGAGAACTGAAACTCGATCATATTTCGATGAGCAATGTGGGGACGGTTCTGGCAACGATTCCCTCTAATGTCGATCACGAAGCACCGACCATCGCGCTTGTGGCTCACGTCGATACCTCTCCCGAATGTTCGGGAGCGAACGTCAATCCGATCTTGCACGAGAACTACAACGGCGAAGACATCGTTCTGCCCGCTGACCCCGAGAAAGTGATTCGCGTTGACGAAAATCCCGACCTCAAAGGTTTGATCGGCGGGAACATCATCACCACCGACGGCACAACCCTCCTCGGTTCTGATGACAAATCGGGTGTCGCCATCATGCTGGCGTTGGCCGAATATCTTGGCGAAAACTCTCACATTCCGCATGGCCCAATACGACTGGTCTTCACCTGTGATGAAGAGATCGGGCGAGGTATTGAACATCTCGACCTGAATGAAGTCGGCGCAGTTTGTGGCTATACGCTCGACAGTGACGGCAGGGGGCGTGTGGACAGCGAAACATTCTCCGCCGATCAGGCCGTGGTCACAGTCAACGGCATCAACACGCACCCATCGGTTGGAAAAGATGCGATGGTCAATGCGATTCGTATTCTTGGTCGATTCCTGGCTGAGTTGCCGCGTGACGAACTTGCTCCCGAAGTTTCAGAGGGACGTGATGGATTCATCCATCCGTATCATGTCGAAGGGGGAGTGGCGAAAGCCTTCGCTCGAATACTCTTGCGGGACTTTGAAACCGAAAACTTGATCAAACAGGCCGAACTCCTGGAACAAATCGCCGAGCCTTTGCGAAAGGAATATCCTCAAGCCAACATTCAAATTGAGGTGAAACATCAATACCGCAATATGCGAGACGGCTTGAAAGAAGAACCGCGAGCGATTGAAAAAGCGATCGCCGCGACCAAAGCTGCCGGCCTCGAACCTCGTCTGGAAGTCATTCGAGGTGGGACTGATGGTTCGTTATTGACGGCGGCCGGTTTACCCACGCCCAATATTTCCAGTGGGCAACACAACCCGCACTGCCCTCTGGAATGGACGAGCTTGGAGGAACTGGAAGACTGCCTCAAAGTCGTGATCGAATTGTGCAAGTTGTGGGGTGAAGAACAGATTTAGATCTCAGTTTAGTTTTGAGATTGTGCAGAACCTGTAATCGTTGAACTGAGGATCTCACTGTAGATATCTTCCGTAGTCACACCATTTCTAAGGCATTTTTCTAGTTCTCTCAGAAACGTCTCAGGAGACAACTAGCCGGCGTGACTTTTGAAATGCTAAGAAATACTCTTCAGGTGGGACGGGCGTGATTTTTATCGACTCGTACAGATTGTCCGTAACCAGAGTTGCATGTACGCCATCAGTGGGACTGAATAAGAGAAATAAGTCAGCTACGAACAGTGCAACATCCTGCGTATTGCATTTCGTAATAACAGTTAGTTCCTCAGTTGCATATATCGCATTTTCAAATTGTTCAATGGGTAGTGATCTAAAAGCAAAAGTGCGAATCAATTCGGCTTTTTCAATGGGTCCAAGCATTCCTAGATTTGTTTTTTTCTTGCCAATCTCTTTCAATGTTAATTCTGCCTCAGAGAGATTGGGGCCTGATCCGACCAGTCGTAGAGCGGCTTGCCGGTAGATATCTTCACTCTGCGGTAGACCAACAATGGCGGAGAACAAATGGAACCTATATCATCCATTTGGAGGAAGCCCATGTCAAACAATTCTGCCAACCATTCCCACTCATCCGAGAAGCCAAAACGCACCAGACGCGTCTTCTCCGATGAGTTCAAACGGGACGCCGTCAGTCTCGTTGT